>Ga0208012_1000485_pt1 | contig 13599 bp, 16 predicted proteins | sample 15BtaG_FD_184090 | JGI IMG/M metagenome (GOLD analysis project Ga0208012, IMG submission 184090) | Marine viral communities from the Subarctic Pacific Ocean - 15B_ETSP_OMZ_AT15312_CsCl metaG (SPAdes) (version 2) | ecosystem: Environmental > Aquatic > Marine > Oceanic | place: Pacific Ocean... | reverse complement strand
AAGAACAACAAAAAATTCAATATGAGCGTGTCATATTTTCACGTTTGGACGTAAAATATTTTAAAACTGTTGGTGAAATCATAAATGAATTAGCTTTGAGTAATTTATATATTCCCGATTTTCATAATAACTACGGTGGAGTGATGGATGGGTACAATGATAGATTTGCCGTTTCTAGTCGCAAAAACATGGATATTTATATGAGAATTCCTGAATCCTTAGAAGATTATCAAAAGGCAGGAAATTTAATTCATGGAGAAACTATTCTCAAGTGGCATCTTTTAAAAAATGACATTAATGTTAAAAAAATTCCTTTGAGATTTTCAAGAACTAGAAGTAATGGTGAAGAAATCGATTTACGCTTAAAGTGTTCTCCATTGGGTGAACGAGATAGTTAAATTAAGGAGATTTAAGCATGTTGGTGGAGATTATTATCAACCACCAATCGTTTTAAGAAGCGTTTAATAAAATGAATAAGAAGATATTAGTATCGGGTGGGGATGGATTGTTAGCGCGTGAACTTTTAAAAGCTAATGTTTGCTTCGACATGACGTTACTTTCAAGAAAAGAGATGGATGTTACAGATCCTGAACAAATTATAAAACAGATTTCATTACATAAGCCAGATTTATTTCTTCATTGTGCAGCTCAAACACATCCCATGGAGAATCATAAAACCAACCCAGCAACTAGCATAAAAAATAATATTATTGGAACATCCAATGTCTCCCACTGTTGCTTGGTTGAAGGTGTTAAAATGGTTTATACCTCCACTGAGTGGGTGTATTCGAATAAAGAAAATAATGTGGAGGGGGATACGTTGTTGCCTACAACCAATTATGGTTGGTCTAAATTGGGCGGCGAGTGTGCCGTACAAATGTTGCCGGATCATCTTATTTTAAGGTGCAGTTTTACAGCGCGACCTTATAAGTTTGATAGAGCGTTTACTGATGTTCGCAAATCGTACTTGTATGTAGATAAAGCCGCCCAGTTTATAATGAAATTACTTGAAAAAGATTGCAGTGGAGTTTATAATATAGGTGGCAAATCAAGGACCATTTATGAGTTTGCCAAAGAGAGCAACCCAAGTGTAGGAAAGATACAAAGAAAAGAAGTGGGGACGTGGATTCCAAATAAATGTACCATGAATAATAAAAAAATGATGTTGGAGGTGGAAAGTGAGTTTTCAAAAAGATAAAAAATTAGAAGAATTGCTTACGGGCAAAAAGGTAGCAATCGTAGGACCGTCGCCCCACCTTTTAGGAAAAGGCATCGGTCCCTTAATAGATGAGTACGATGTTGTTATAAGAATAAACGATATAATGAATACTAAATTTAGTAATGATTATGGAACTCGCAATGATGTCATTTTTTATAGTTGCCCTAGTTTGCATCTTTCAAATTTTGCTGCTAAACTAGATTCTAACGAGGAGCAAGCAAGAAAAATAAAACTTTTGTACTGCCCTGTTCTTAAAGCACAACACGACGGAGGTGGAAGCGTAGTAGAAAATTTTAAAAAAATTAACAAATATGATATTCCCTTTTCAAATATCAGCTCAGGTAATTATTATTATTTTTTTAACAAAGTTGGAGCCGAACCAAATTCGGGTCAGACAGCAATCATGATGATACTGGAATATCCCATTGAAGAATTATTTGTGACCGGCTTCTCGTTCTATGCCCAATATACAGACAATAATAAATATGGTGATTGTTATTATAACTTTGATTACTATTGTCCTAATAGAAAATTCCCGTCAACAACGAGCCCATTGCTTGGACACCAGCAACCGCCGCAGGTTGCACACTTTAAAAACACACTATTTCCATATCACAAAGAAAAAATAATTGTTGACTCTTTTCTTAATAACTTGTTGGAATTAAAACATAACAAAGTGGTAGATTTAAAAAAATGAAAATACAGAATAGAGAAATTAATGAAAACAGTCCCCCATTTGTGATTGCGGAAATTGGAATTAACCATGAAGGAAATTTATCTAAAGCCAAAAAAATGGTTTATGATGCCGCTTTTGCTGGGGCTGAGTGTGTGAAGTTTCAATGTCATGTCATCGAGGATGAAATGACTAAACATGCGAAAGAAGTAATTCCGTCGAATTCCGATCAATCCATTTATGATATTATGGAGAGGTGCGCTTTTTCTCTGGAAGACGATATTCAACTTAAAGAACTTACAGAAAGTTTGGGCATGATTTATCTTTCTACTCCATTTTCCAGGGCAGCGGCAAATAGATTATTTGAAATGGATGTTGAGGCATTTAAAATAGGTTCAGGAGAATGTAATAACTATCCTTTAGTGGAACATATTGCTAAATTTGGAAAGCCTGTTATTTTAAGTACGGGTATGAACGATATTGAATCTATTCTTCCTTCAGTAAAAATATTGAGAAAATATAACGTACCTTATGCTTTGTTACATTGTACATCTTTGTATCCCACGCCATATAACAAAGTGAGATTGGGGGCTTTGTCGGATTTGAAAAGGGCTTTTCCTGATGCTATTTTAGGATTAAGCGACCATTCGATGGGTAACTATACTTGTTTTGCTTCGGTGTCTCTGGGAGCATCGATATTGGAAAAGCACTTTACCTCGGATAAAGGCTGGGCTGGACCAGACGTTCCAATTTCGATTGATGGGGAGGAATTAAAAGATTTAATTTGTGGTTCGCGGGCAATTTATGAGGCGTTGGGTGGTGACAAAAATATTTTAAAGGAAGAACAGCCTACAATTGATTTTGCTTACGCTTCGGTTGTTGCCATCAAAAACATTAAAAAGGGCGATGTTTTATCGCGAGAAAATATATGGGTCAAACGACCTGGAACTGGGGAAATATTAGCCAAACATTTTGATTCGCTTTTGGGCAAAGTTGCACAAACTGATATAAATATTGATTGTCAGTTGGGACGGGCAGACATAGTATGAAAAAAATTGTGATTTTAACAGCCGATGAACTTCGCCATGATTATTTTAAAATTAAGTTTGCTTTAGAAAAAGATATTCATGTTTTAAAAACATATTGTGAGGTAACAAGGAAAAGGTATAGTTTAAATGATTTAGATTATTCGAATATTAATGACGTTCACTTTTCTTCACGAAAACAAGTGGAAGAAGATTTTTTTGAAGAATTTGTATGCAACTCATCAGATTTTTCCAACTCTCAATATATTGAGCGTGGAGACATCAATGGGGATGAATATATCGAAGAAATATGTGCTCTCGCTCCCGATTTTATAGTTACCTATGGGTGCTGCATCATTAAGCCTAAATTGATAGAGCTATTTAAAAATAGAATCATTAATGTTCATTTAGGTCTTTCTCCATATTATTTTGGTTCCGGTACAAACTTTCATCCGTTTGTTAATCAAGAATTGAGCGCAGTCGGTGCCACTTTTATGTATATGGATGGTGGAATTGATACGGGGCATATCATACATCAGATTCGAGCCGATATTGATGTATGTGATAACCTTCACCAAGTTGGCAATAGACTTATAAAAAAAATGATAAACACTTTTATACAACTGATTAAAAATTTTGAAAAAGTGAAAAGTATCAAGTCACCAGTAAACAAAATTGGTCCTACTTATAAAAATAAAGATTGTACACCCGAAAGCATCAATAGAGCATACCAGAATATTAACAACAACTTGTGCGCCAACTATCTTAAAAATAAAAATATTTTAGATTTAAGTTTTCCAATGATTCAACAAAATTTTTTATGCTAGCTATAATGTATCATTATATTCGCGACAACAGTGATGAATATCCAAACTTTAAAAATCTCACTGTTGATCAGTTTGTTAAGCAAATTACTTTTTTTGAAAAAGAGTACGGATTTGTTAGAAAAGAGGATTTTATTTCTTCAATAGAAACAAAACGACCTATTGAGAAGGGCGTCGTTCTAACCTTTGATGATGGTTTTAAAGACCATTATCATAATGTGTTACCTATTTTAGAAGAAAGGGGGTTGTGGGGTTTTTTTTATGTCCCTACAGGTCACTATAATAATAAGAAAATTCTCAATGTGCATCGCCTTCATCACTTGTTAGGTAAATATAATGCTAAATTATTGTTTAAGGATGCTTGTGGATTTGTGGATGTATCCATGCTTAACGAAAACAAAATTCACGAATTTGATAAAGAAATTTATAGAGATCAAAAACTTAGTGAATGGGAATTTCTTTTTAAAAGACTTTTCAATTATTATTTGCGCGAAGAATATAAGGGCGAGTTATTGAATGAAATATTTGCTAAATATTTAAACAGCGAGGAAATATATGATAAATTATATTTAACGAAAGAAGAACTTTTTGAAATAGAAAAATGTGGCTCTGTGATTGGTTCACACACGGTAACACATCCTGTTTTATCAACATTGAGTTATGCGCAGCAGTATCAAGAAATAAAAGAATCTTATGTTTTTTTAGATTCATTTCTTGATATGCAAGTAAGAAGCTTTTGTTATCCATATGGAGGCACAGCAACTTATAATCAAGATACTTTTAAAATTTTAAAAGAGTGTGGAGTACATCATGCATTTGCTGTAGATAATAAAACGTTGGATGCTATTGATAATAAATATACATTAACTAGACTCGATTGTAATAGGTTTATTAAATGAGAAAAATTTGTGTTGTAACCGGCTATAGGTCGGACTATACGAAATTGAAAAGCGTATTAGATGCCATTCGACATGAGGACACACTAGATTTACAATTGGTAGTTTTCGGTGCCCATCTTTTACAAGATTATGGAAATTCGATAAGTAACATAGAATCTGATGGTTATAAAATATCCTATAGGTGTTCAACCAATATCGAAGGGAGTGGACCCCTCACTATGTCGAAATCAATTGGTCTTTCGATTATTGAATTGTCTGCTGCATACGAACAGTTGAATCCTGACGTGGTGCTTTTGGTTGGAGATCGTTATGAAATATTAGCGGCGGCGATTGCCGCTTCTGTAGGAAATATACCTGTGGCTCATATTCAAGGCGGTGAACTTAGTGGTACAATTGATGAAACCATACGTCATTCAATAACAAAATTATCCCACATTCATTTTCCTTCAACGGAATTGAGTAAGAAAAGAATTTTAATGATGGGTGAAAATTCAAATCATGTTTTTAATGTTGGGTGCCCCGCCATTGATCACCTACAGAATGTTGACTATGTTGAACGTTCAGAGGTGAAACAACTCGAAGGGTTATTCAATCTTAAAATCGACCTTGAGAAGCCACACAATATTTTGATACAACATCCGGTCACAACTGAATTTGATCAAGCAGGGGAACAAATGAATCTTACCCTGGAGGCGGCTCAAGAGGTTGGAATTCAAACAGTCTTGATATATCCGAACCCTGATGCTGGATCTACAGAAATGATTAAGGCAATAAGAAGACACCAAAATAGATATGAAAAGGATTCGGTTATTTGTAGTGCTTACAAAAATATTTGCTTTGATTCATACTTAAATCTCTTAAAATACAGTAATTGTTTGATAGGAAATTCCAGTAGTGGAATTCGTGAAGCACATTTTTTTAATGTACCCGTTGTTAATATCGGAACCAGGCAATCTGGTCGTGAAAGAACTGATAATATTATTGATGTGGGTTATAATAAAATTTCTATAAAACGTGCCATACTTAACACCCTAGAGGTTGAAAGAAGTTTTAAAGAAAAAAAAATTTATGGTGATGGCAGCGCAGGACAACGCATAGCTGAGATATTATCAAAAATTAATTTAGAGTTTATTGTACAAAAAACTCTGCAAGTGAGCTTATAATGTTAGAAAATAAATTTATTAATATTGGATCGTGTGACTTTCAAAAAGATGGGTGGATAAACTTGGACAAACCTTGCTCGCATTATTCCGCTAGACAATCTTCCATTGACATATCACATGATCTAATGACTTTTGATCCATTTCCCATAGAGAACAAATGTCTTGAAATTGCTTATACCTCACACACCATCGAACATATAAGTGATGAATTTGCAATTCACTTGTTTAAGGAAGTGCATCGTGTTTTGAAAAAATCCGGTGTCTTTAGAATTACTTGCCCTGATATTGGCAAGTGTTATAAAGCCTATAAAGAGGGGAATAAAGAGTATATTGTAAATTGGTTATTAAACCCAGCCGGACACGAGCGTTTTCGACAATTAGGAATTGGTGAAGAGTTTTTATTTATATTTGCGTCCTATGTATCTCCTTATCGGAGTCACATAACTCATGCTGGTTCTTTGGGTGCAATTAAGAAATTCCGGGAACCGGAAATTACAGAAATTTTTAAATCCAAAGACAAGGTAAGTGCGCTTGATTTTTTTTCTTCGGAATGTCAAAAATATGCACCTATTTTACAAGCACATCACCCAGGCGAGCACATTAGTTGGTGGGATTTTGATAAATTAAAAACGATATTGGAAGACGTTGGGTTTACTAATGTGACGCTCCAAAAGTATAATCAGTCAGAAAACCCAGAATTAAAAAACTTCGATCAATATAATTCTGATAATGTAAAGTGTTTAGACTATACATTATTTGTGGAATGTATAAAATAATGAAAATAATTATTCCGGCTCGTGGTGGCTCAAAAAGGATTCCAAACAAGAACTTAATGGACTTGAATGGAAAGCCGTTAATATCATATGTTATCCAAACTTGTCTAGAAATAACTAACGATGTATATGTTAGTACCGATTGCTTAAAGATAGAAAAGGTTGCAAAATATTATGGTGCTCGTGTAATACAAAGACCTTCTGAATTAGCCACAGATTTATCTTCTACTAATTCAGTAATTGAGCATTTTTTAAACATCATAAAAGAAGTTGATTATTTTGCGTGTGTGCAACCAACATCACCAATGCTCACTTCGGCTTATTTGAAAAAAGGGTTTAACAAAGTCATGGAAACCGGCTATAATAGTATTATCTCTGTTACAGAAAATAATAACTTTTTTTGGAATAACAGACGGGAGCCTGTAAATTTTCAAAGAGATAAAAAACCACGAACACAAGATATGCAAAAATGGTATGCAGAAAATGGAGCTTTTTATATAACTTCAAAAAAAGATTTTTTAAAAACAGGAAATATTGCCAATGGAGCCATTGGACTTATTGTGATGCCTAAAAGATTATCGTTTGAAATTGATACTTATGAAGATTATGAAATTGTGGAAAAATTATGTAAAGACGAAGGTGGTTTTTAAATGAGGATTCATGTTTAGGGATACTTGCTTAGTTTGTAAAACGAGTCAAGCAAAGAGAGGTAAAGGTGTTAAGGAAAGAATGTTTAATATGTGGCTCAAAAGATCTAAAGAGGTTGATAGATCTTGGAATGCAGCCTTTTGCAGATACTTTTATATCGGATGATTTTTTAACGCTCTCTGAACATGTTTATCCACTCCAGTGTGATTTATGCGAGTCTTGTGGACAAATACAGACTTCTTGTGTAACTAACCCAGCAGACAGGTATTCGGTAAGAGATTATTCTTACACTTCTGCTAATTCTGATTTTTCTAGAAGCCATTGGCGTGATTATGGAAATGAAGTTACTGACGCGATTTCTTTAAAAAAAGATGCAATTATTGTTGAAATCGGATCTAATGATGGGTACTTATTACACCATTTACAAAATGAGGGATATAGCGACTGTTTAGGTATAGATCCTTCCCCGATGATGGCAGAAGAAGCAAAAAACACTTACGGTGTAGAAACTATCGTTGGTCTTTTTGAGGAATCAGACACCAATAATACCAGATGGGGCTCACTAGATTCTAAGTGTGGATTAATAGTGGCAAATAATGTCTTTAACCATTCTAATGATCCTAATTTAATGGTAAAAAAGGTTTCTAGCTTGTTGAGTGATGAAGGTTATTTTGTATATGAATTGCCCTACTGGTTAACGCTCATAAAGTCTGGTCGCTTTGATCAAATTTATCATGAGCATGTAAGTTATTTCACTGCGCTTTCTTCGTATAATTTGCTTAAAAGACATGGATTAACTATTGATAAAATTGAGGTGGTCGATTATCATGGAGGCTCTTTAAGAGTTTATGCGAAAAAGGGAGAGCCTTCTATCAGTGATTCTCTACAGAATCTAATAGATGAAGAACAAAAACATGATATATTCAAGGTATCTTGTTATGATGGGTATATGAAGAGAATCCTTAAGCAGCGTAATTTATTTATGAAAAACGTTTACGATTTAAAGTCAAAAGGTGCATCAATTATTGCTGTGGGAGCTGCTGCTAAGGGGAACACATTTTTAAATTTTTATAATTTGGACAATAGTCTTGTTGATTATGTAACGGATTCTTCGCCATTTAAACAAGGTAAATGCACTCCACTTACCCGCATTCCTATATGTGGAGATGAAGTATTTTCTCAATATGAAAATGTATATGCCCTGATTCTATCGTGGAACATTTCGACTAAGCTACAAAAAATATTATTGAATCTTAATCCCAACATTCAATTTTTGTCTTTTGAAACCCCATCCGACAAGTAGATCCCATGCATAATAAAAATAAAATAGTAATATTGTTCACGAGCAGAAATAATTATGAGTTATTTGAGGGTATTTTCTTTAAGCATTGTACTGTAGATTTTTCTGATTACATGCTTTTCAATATTGATCTTAATTCATCGCAAGAACAACTAAAACTTGCCCAGGAAGTATGCCATAAGTACAATATTACAAACATTGAAGTTGATAGTAAAGACCCAAATATTTATGCAGGTCAACGCACAATAGAATTGTGTATAGAATATCTTGAATCTAATAAAATTGAAGCAGAATGGATTTTTTGGGCAACACACGATAATCCTCTCGTGGGCTCTGATTTTTTTGAAAATTTACAAAAAAAATTAGTTGAGTATCCCGAATTTAAAGAAAGAGTAGGTGTCATTGGGTTTCAAGATTACGGACTTCTAGGGAAAAATCAATCTTTAGTTGGTCGAGGATCTTTACTTGATGGTCTTGAAGAAAACAATAGAGGTGGATGGTACACTCTTATGCCACCCGATTATTATGAAGCAGATTACTTTATCGTCGAAAGCCCAGTAGATAACGCAGTTGCAATTAATGTAGATTTGTGGAAAAAACATATTGAAGTTGATTACAATTTTCGTTTATACCTGTGGGTAGAAGATGTGAGTGCTCAATTTAATTTATTAGGAATTAGTTCTATTACAATCCCATCTTTAGAATTAATAGATTTATGCGCTGATAAACAAAAATTTGGAATACCTAAGTGTTCTTTGTTTTCTACTGTGGATTACTGTATGGATACCGGTCGTCAGAAGCAGTGGGTGGAACATTGGAGAACCAAATATTCTTTCCCCAATATCAACAGCTTGAGACAGCAATTCCTCCAGGTGTCCAATAAATATAAAGGAACTCTTCAAGAAAAAATTTATGGATGGCATGTGGATGATGGTCCCAAAACATTAGAGGATATCCGAGGTATTAAATGAAAGTACCTCAATTTATACCATTCGTAGGAATGGAAGAATATGAATCTATTAAAAGGTGTTTTGAAACTAACTGGATAACAGAAGGTCCATTATCTAAAGAATTCAATGAAAAAATCTTAGAAATTATTGGTGCCAAATATGGAGTCCTTGCACCAAATGGAACCCTCGCTTTAATTTTGGCGATGAAGGCGCTTGGTATCAATCCGGGGGATGAAGTTATAGTCCCCAATTTAACATTTTTTGCCTCGGCATCAGCAGTTGAATTTTTAGGAGCACAACCAGTCTTTGTAGACGTTTGTAAAGATTCTCAACTAAATATTGAAGCGTGTCGTAGGGTATTATCTCCCAAGACTAAGGCGATCATGCCCGTTCACTTATTCGGTCTTGTTCCAGATATGGGTCGTTTACAAGAATTTGCTCAAAAGAATAAATTATTAATTATCGAGGACGCCGCCCAAGCATTTGGGGTCAAATGGGGTAAGAAGTTTTGTGGAACTTTCGGTAATGCGGCTGCGTTTTCTTTTTTTGCCGATAAATCACTTACGACGGCAGAAGGCGGATTTGTCGCGACTAACGATAAGAAGGTTTATGAAAAATTATTATTTTTAAGGAACCAAGGTCGCAGAGATCGAGGCAGCTTTATTCACCAAGAAATCGGATATAATTTTAGGATTACTGACATTCAAAGCGCCATTGGATTGTCTCAATTAAAAAAGTTTAAACAAGTGGTATTTAACAAAAAAGCAATACATGCAAAATATACCCAACTTTTAGAAAATTGCGATAGAGTAGAAATTTTACAACCCCCCATAGAGGTAGATCCATTTATACCATTTAGGGTAATTTTAAAAACAAAATTAAATGAATCAAGCGAGTTGATGGAGCACTTAAGAAAGAATGATGTGGAGCCAAGAGAATTTTTCTACCCGCTTCATAAACAGCCCGCATTTTCATATCTTCAAACTGATGAACGTTATGATGACTGTCATTTTACAATTTCAAATCATATATATGATAATTATATTTGCCTCCCATCATTTGTCTCTATTAGTGAGGAACAAGTTAAATATGTGGTTCAAACTATTAAATCTTATTACAAAGAAGGACAAAGCTCGAAATGAAATTACATTTAGGATGCGGCAATAGAAAAATAAACGGTTTTGTGAATGTGGACATCCAACCCGACCCAGCCGTGGACGTTATCGCAGATATAACCAAGTTGCCATTTGAAAAAAACTCGGCAAATTTAGTTTATTCTTGTTGTGTGATTGAGCACCTGGGACTTAATGATAAGTTATCTTTTTTTCGTCATATAAGTTGGAAGGATGCACTACGCCACTGGCACGATGTATTAAAACCAGGTGGAGAAATATACATATCTACCTCTAATTTCGAAGCAGTGTGCGAGGAGTATCTTAAAAATAAAAACCTGTCGCAATTGCTAGGTATTACGATAGGAGGGCAAAAAAACGAAGAAGATCTACATGGGATGTTGTTTGATTATAAAATCCTATCAGAAGGACTACAAGAAGTAGGTTTCGAAGATGTCGAAAAATATAATTGGTGGGAATTTGAGCCATTTACGAATGATCCCGAATATGATGATTTTTCTGCTGCTTATTTACCACACCTAGACAAAGAGAACGGTAGACTAATGACTCTCAATTTAAAAGGAAAAAAGAAAGAATGAGTGACAAAAATTGCGATAGTAAGATTTTAGTGACCGGAGGCTCTGGAATGGTTGGATATGCTCTAAAATGGGGATATGTTCACAATAATTCAATACCTGGAGCTACATTTATCTCCTCTCAAGAGTATGATTTAAGAAATCCCACAGCAGCCAACGAGGTCATGGCTGCGGTCAAGCCAGAAATTGTTATTCACTTGGCTGCAAAAGTTGGAGGTATTCAAGCAAATATGAATTATTTGGGGGATTTTTATAGAGATAATATGTTGATCAACACTAATGTCTTAGAGGCTTCGCGCCTTTATAACGTGGAAAAAGTTGTTTCCCTTTTAAGTACCTGTATTTATCCTAATGATGTTAAGTATCCCCTTACCGAAGATCAAATTCACAATGGACCTCCCCATGATTCTAACTTTGGATATGCCTATGCCAAGAGGATGTTGGAAGTGCAAACCCGAACTTATCGACAGCAGTATGGTTGTAATTTCATCACTGCTATATCCAATAATCTTTATGGTGAAAACGATAATTTTGATCTTGAAGATTCTCATGTAATACCCGCAATCATTAGAAAGGTTCATGAAGCATCTTTAGATAATAAAGAGGTGACATTATGGGGTGATGGAACTCCTCTGCGCGAATTCACTTATTCAGGAGATATGGCAGAAATTTTGTTATTTTTAAAGGACAACTATGACGACGCGGACCCTATAAATGTGGGAGACACTACTGAATATTCTATTCGTGAAGTTACAGAAATGGTTTGCGACATAATGGAATATGATCGAGATAAAGTGATTTGGGATACTACAAAACCAAAGGGTCAACATCGAAAACCATCTGACAATTCTAAACTTTTAGAACTGGGATGGAAAAAAGAAAGTTATTCCGACTTTAAAACAAACTTAAAAAAAGTTTGTGGGTGGTATCAGAGAAGATACCCTAATGTTAGGGGAGTTTAAATGAAAAAGGCATTGATAACTGGTGTAACCGGTCAAGATGGTTCTTACCTTGCACGATTTTTATTAGATAAAGGATATTCTGTGCTTGGACTTAAACGACGAACATCTCTGATCAACACAGACCGGGTAGATGATATTTATGATCACCCCAATTTTAATTTATCATATTTTGATCTTAATGATGCTTCCGCTATTTGGGACACAATGATCAATTTTAAGCCAGATGAAATCTATAATTTGGCTGCTCAATCGCATGTTCGAGTATCCTTTGATATACCAGAGCACACAGTTGACGGTGTTGCGATGGGAACTTTGCGAATTTTGAATGCCATGAAAACGGTTGTCCCAAACGCCAGGTTTTATCAAGCGTCTTCATCAGAAATGTATGGAGACAACCCAAACCACCCTTTTACCGAAGAATCAACATTAACACCAGCCTCCCCTTATGCTTGTGCAAAAGTGTTTGCACACAATTTAGTGAGAAATTACAGACAAAGTTATAATCTACACGCCTCAAGCGGCATTCTTTTTAATCATGAATCCCCAATGAGAGGCGAAACATTCGTCACTCGTAAAATTACTTTAGCCGCCGCCCGAATAAAATTGGGATTACAAGATAAATTATATTTAGGTAATCTTGATGCAAAAAGAGATTGGGGCTTTGCGGGTGATTATGTGGAAGCCATGTGGCTGATGCTGCAACAAGATAAACCAGATGATTATGTTATTTCAACAGGCGAAACACATACGGTTCGTGAATTCCTAGAGAACGTATTTGATCACGCCGGTTTAAATGTAGGAGAGCACGTTGAGATTGACAGCCGCCTATTCCGCCCCCAAGAAGTTCCTTATTTGCTCGGAGACAGTTCAAAGGCAAAAGAAATATTAAAATGGGAACCAAAAATTAAATTTAAAGAATTGTGTAAACTTATGTATGATACTGATTATGCACAAACAAAGGAAAAAAAATGAAATTAAAATTATCTAATCAAGCAATCGGTGCTCTGATGATGGCACTTCAGAAGGGAGTGTTAGAACAGGTAGATATTACCGAAGTCCTAAAAGGCTTTGAGTTTGTAACCACAGACGATGGCTTGGTAGTTGAAAACCCACCTGCCTTTCAAATCCTGGAACCTGATCTAGTAGCAACTGATGCCTAAATATTCTTACGAGTGCCCAGATTGCAACGGTATTTTTGAAGTAAAGCACTCTTTGAATAAAACATGCAAAATTTGCGAACTTTGTGGCATTAAGGGTGAGATGGTAAGAAGACCTACCCCTTTCTTTTTAAGTAAAAAAGCTTCTAATTTAGGCACAAAATCAACGCATGGACAGCTAGTGAATGCCGTCATCCAAGAAACCCAAGAAGATTTGAAAGAAGAAAAGGCAAAACTAAGGAGCCGAACATATGATAGAAAGTAATTTATTGATTATAGTTTTTGTGCTATTGTTTAT
>Ga0208012_1000484_pt1 | contig 13610 bp, 13 predicted proteins | sample 15BtaG_FD_184090 | JGI IMG/M metagenome (GOLD analysis project Ga0208012, IMG submission 184090) | Marine viral communities from the Subarctic Pacific Ocean - 15B_ETSP_OMZ_AT15312_CsCl metaG (SPAdes) (version 2) | ecosystem: Environmental > Aquatic > Marine > Oceanic | place: Pacific Ocean... | reverse complement strand
CACCGCCAGCGTATCCTGCTCTACCACCATCGTTATAGAACCATCCACCACGGCCTTGTGTTAAATCATCTGCAAGAGGATTTACTGTATAAGGTAAAGTTGCCGTCCCTGTAGGGATATCTGGATCTGGTGTAGGTATTGGTGTAGGTATTCCTGGAAGAAGACCACCAGCGTCTATATATTCTTGTTCACTACCATAACCTAGTCTTTGCCATAAAGGACTTGGTGGCGTCATATGACTCTCATCACCAGCGCCTGATGGCATGTATACTTGTTTACCACCAATTGTTTCTGTTCTCCAATTAGGATGAGTCGTACCATATATATTAGTTTTCCCCGCACTTAAATCCTTCATAAATTGTTTGTGTAATTCATCCATTTCTTTATCATCCAAGCTGTATATATCTTTCCCCATGTATTCGCCTAAATCAAGATAACGATTAGCTAGTTTATACATATTATCTTCTAAGCCTAGAACATTTCCAAGCATCCCACCTATCATTCCTGGGGGAGCTTTATATTTTAATCTAGCTAAAAATCTTTTTCTTTTGTCTAATTTATCTTGTTGTTTTTTCCATGCATCAAGGTCCTTGTCCTTCTCAACCTCGTCTTCTATCCAATCCTCACCTACTCCAGTTGCTCCTTCGTATTTTTGTTGTACTGTTTTTTTTGGTCCTCCAGATACTCTAGGATCACTAAGGTCTGTAATTACTTGACCTGTATTATCATCTCTTACACCACGTGTTTGAACAAGATTTTCATATCCTGTTTTATCACCTGCGTATGCAGATTTGGCAAAACTTACAGTAGAAGCATCTTTTCCACCTCCACCATGATGAGTTGTGTCTTTCCATGATTTTTGTCTTTGTTTTTCTTGTCTTTGTTTTTCTTGTACTATACCAGCTCCCATCATCGCAACTCTCCCACCAGTAGCCATACCAGCTACAGCTTGTTGTCTAAATTCTTCTAAGGACATTGGTTGAAGTTCTTGTTCTTCCATTTCAAAAACATACTTATCGTATTCATCTTGCAATAATGGATCAGCAGCAGAAGCCATTTGTATGCCTCCTCTACCTTGCTCTTCGCCTATTAGTTGTTCAACAGGAATTCCTTTCGCTGTAAGAGTTTTTATTAACCCTTGTAATTCCATTTTTTCTTCATCTGATAGAGGTATATTCTCTCTAACTTTTTCAAGAAGTTCTATTGCACGATCGTATTCTCCACCTGCGATTTGCATTTCTTCTTGTGGAGATTTAGGTCCTTCGTCACCTGTATATCTTATATCTGGTGCACCTGTTTCTAACGATGATATTCCTGTGTTATAATTTATAGCCATAATTTTGTGTGTTAATTTTAAAAGGCAGGAATTTCACCTGGGTTTATAATAATACTTGTTTTTCACAAGTAAATCAAGTCTATGTTACTGCTCTAGGCTTAATTTCGAGCGCAGACAGTACAACATGTAGTCTATTGGCTGTTGCTGCGGTTACTTTTACTACTTCGCTTTCTGCAACAACTAGTGGTGCAGATAATAATTCGGTTGTTGCGTTAGCTGATATAGCTTTAGTCTTAAATAGGCTAAACACAGCATCATCGGTATCAGTTATAGTTACTGTTATAGTATCAGCATTACCTGAGTCTTCAGATACTAATATTGATTTTACAACAGCAGTTGTAGCTGTAGGTACAGTGTATAATGTAGTAGCACTAGTACTCGTTAAATCCTTCTTTTTGTTTACAAATGTATTAGCCAAAGAAAAAAGCCTCCGCCTCTGCTTCTTCTTTCAAGTCTTGTTGAAAAGAAGTGTTTAATTTTTGTACTATACTATCAATATCTCTAACAAATGAAAGTTGTATTTGTTGATCGTATTTTTCTAAAGGTTGTGTTAATGATTGTACAATTCTAGCCAAGGAAACCTCCGTATTTAAAAAGTTTTATTAGTCCACCATCAGCTTTCCATCTATCTGGATCTCTGCCCCTTCCACTTTTACCATGGCCAGTGTGTCTTCTTGATGGAGTAGTTTTCATACCACTATGTACACCTCCAGCTCCACCTGTTTGATGAGAAGGTGGTGTATATTTCTTTTTAGTAGTCTTCATACCACTATGTACACCTCCACTTCCACCTGTTTGATGAGAAGGTGGTGTATATTTCTTTTTAGGTGGAATATATCCTGGTCCACCTTTTTCTCCTGGGGGTGTAGGAGTTTTCTTTTTCTTTGTAATAATTTTCTTCCCTCCACCTGTAATTTTCTTTTTAATGAGTTGTTTACCTTTATCAATAACTTTTGGTCCATATTTTTTTGCCTTTTTAGCTGTATTATAAACTCTATACATATCCCATATTTTTTTCATAGCTGGATTAAATGCAGTCTGACCTTCTATTCCAGAAAAATCATATTCATCATCTTCATAACCATGTTTCGTAAATAAATTCTTGCCTGTTGGATCAATAGAAGTTTCTTCTGGATTAAATTTATCATAAATATTTTTACCAAATCTGTCTGCTGCTCCTATTATTCCACCTCTATCAATAAAATCAGTAATAACATTTCCCTTATTAAAATCATACGCACCTCCAGTGTAATTTATACTTCCATCAGGATTTTTAGTATAACCAGTCCCACCCATTGTTGTAGCTAAAGAAGCGTCTAATGGAGTCATACCACTAATTCCACTAAAAGTTTTAGTAGGACTTCCATAGTCTGAATAATTAATAGTGCCAGTAGGCGTTCTTTTTGCTTGTGCTATTTCATTTAAACGTTCTTTTTGAGCTTGTGTTAAAGATACTTGTGTTACTGCTCCAGGGTGTGAAGGGTTACCAATAATTCCTTTTGCAAAATTATAAGGGACTGAAGCTACAGCTAAAGCTTTATCTAATATATTAGGCATTACCTTCTTTTGATTTGCTCTTTGAGCCTCCAAAACTGACGCAGGCATATCTACTTTAGGGTAGCGACCTGCATATCCTGATGATGGTGTTGCTCCTGGTTGAATTATGTCTTCTAATACTCTAATAGGCATTACCTTCTCCCATCCGCTTGTATATCTAGTCTAAACGTACCAAGTTTCCAGTGTTGTTTAGTACTAGTGTTATCTACTTTTAAAGCTATAGCTCTTGCTCTTGCACGTGTGTCTATTTTAGTAGTAGTTGTTGAAGATGTAAAGGGTCCAAGTGAAGAACTTGCTTCTGAGTCCGTTGGATAATTTTTTAAATTTAATGTAACTCTTGCATCACCTGTTTGTGATAAAAAGTCTGGAAGTACTCTTCTAATTTTCATCATATATTCACCATCTCCTCTTAAATCTGCTCCACCTCCTTGACCCATAGAGATATCAAAATCACCTGATTGAATACTTGCTGAAATACCAGTTCTTGCTCCAGCTTTAATTTGATCTTGTCCTGTTTCGTGTTCAAAGTAAACTGAAACACCATCAGTATTACCAACTGTTGAAGAACTTGTAGCAGATGAGTCATATTCTGTTGCGTGGGGTTTTCCAAATATAGATGAATCCGCCCAAGTACTTCTTGATAAAGAACTTGTAGTCCACACGGGTCGCTCAGGTGTTGAATCCATAAAGTTATAAGTTACTGATCTATTGTTAGATGCAGCACCACTACCAGGATAAAACCAAGTAACTTCTCCAAACAAGTTATTTAATCCTGCATAAATATGGTTTTTAGGAACTGTGTTAATATCATCATAAACATAGTCCTCAACTAAACATGCTAAAGATTCTAGTTTACCAGTGTATCTAAAGAAACCATTCTCCGACATCCAGTAAGCAGAACCATCAACCTCAACGGCTGCATGCTTTCCAATTAATCCACAGTTTGTACCAACTTGTTGAAATGAGAAAGTAAAAGGTGAACCAACAAATCTCATAATAAATAAAGATGTATCAGTCCAAACGTAAATTGCATCCCTACCTCTTAAAGCTGCCACGATCCGTGTTCCATCGGCCAGTCTCTGTGTACCAGCGGTATTAGTTGCGGAAGGCGCATAAGAAGTTGTGGCATTAATTGATTCTTGGTCCGACCATCTGATATACATATCATCTTGAGTTGATGTTGTACCAATAGTTGTTTCTGTTCCAAAGAATACTAAGTGTCTATCGGGTGTAGATACTAAAGTTTGAACTGCTGCTGTTGGTGCATTGGCAACGATTGTTGCTCTTGTAGATGTTGCACCAGCTGCATCTGAATCCCATTCAAAAGTTGAACCATCAACGATAGTTGCAATAAGTTTATTTCCATAATTGTCCAAGGACCATAGACCAGGGGCTGTAATAATGTCACCTGTTTGCGATGCACCCCATTTGGTATATTCAGAAGCATCAGTTACGGTTGCAGCATCATTATGTGAGGCAGCTGTTGTGTTATCTGATCCTCTAGTTAAACCTCCTAGAGTTCCTGTACCAGTAGTATTTGATGTATAAGCAATACGTTCATTATCTATTAAAACTGATCCTGAAGCTGGAAAAGCTGACGAATCATCAAGGACAATGCTAGATGAACCTGAAGTTAAAGCACCATCTAGAGTTGATGTTGCTTCACCTGCAACAGTACCACCCCATAATCCAAGTCCCCAACCAGCAGCTGACGCTTCAACTGCAGGTCCTATTGAATAATAATGTCTAACTCTTATACCGCCTGATGTGGTTGCTCCTGATCCAGATTCAACTGATCCCATTTCAATGGTAATTGTTGTTGAACTTGGAATGGTTGTAACCATAAAAGTATAATCATCGAAATCATCAGAGTCAAAATTAGAATTAGTAATAGATGAAAAATTATCTAAATAAATAATATCATATTTAGAAATACCATGAGCAGATGAAAAAGTTAATGTAACAGTTGCATCACTTTGTGTTGTTGAAAAAGCACTTGTTAATGATGTTGTACTTTTAAGAGGAGTAATGTCATAGAATGCTCCTCCAGAATATGCATACAACATTCTATTTGTACCTAAAGCTGCATACTTGATACCACTTGCATTAACAAAATGGTGTATAGCTGTGTTCCTTCCAGTTAAAGTTATGTCCCCTAATTGAGCCCAACCACCTATTTTTTCTGGTGAACCATATCTAAAACGTACATAATCACCACTAACCCATTGGCCTTCACCACCCGTTGATGTGACTTGTTTATTAAATCCAGGTTGTATGTTAATTTTCTGTAGCATAATTATCTTGCGTTATTTGTTACTCCTTTTGAATTTGCGAAGGGTGCTGCTGCGAAAGCTGCGTAGATGTATGTTCCACCTGAAGCATTAATATCAGCACTATCTGCTCTCACTTTAAAACCATGACTTAATTGGTCTATATAATAATTAGCACTTTCTGCATTAGCTAAATTTGGATATAGATGATAATTAGCTTGGTTATATCCAAGCCTTTTATTATCTTCTATAACCCAGTTTCCTGTACTATCAGTTCGCTTAATTATAATTAAACTTGGTAAAAATCCTAGATAAGTAAATGGTCCATCAGCATTTCCGTTTCCGGTGTAGGTTCCAAATTTTGAGTAGCCTTGAACATTTGTGAAACAGTATGCTATATGACCTCTACTTCCTTGATTACATTTTGTAGAATTACTCATTGTCCATAAAGAACTTGTCGGAGTAGTATCATACCATAAATCAACATCATCTACTTTTGCATCATTATCATTTAAATATAATCCATGTGTATTACCTATATCTTCATGATATACTGACCAATTAACAGCTGTTACTAAATTTTTAATTATCATCATTTTAGGTATTGTACCTAAAGAGTGACCTACTGTATCAGGAGTTTGCCCAGCACCTGTATAAGATACAATACTAATTCCTGCTGTAGTATTTACTGAAACAGTTGAGTTTATAGAACCATTTGTATCAGATGCAGTTGTATTAGATGCTTTCCAGCACCAAGCTACAAAAGTTCTTGTATCTTGATTAACTTCGTTTGAATTTGATAAAGTAAAACCATCTGAACCAAATGCTGTAACAAAATCATCATCTGATTGAGCAGCAGTTGAATCTGACTTTATATTTTTATCTACACCTGTTATCGCATCTTGTAAAGAGCTTGATGTACTACCATCACTTCTGCATTTAATCCAAAGTAAATCCGGTTGCATGTTCTCATCACCATCTAAAGTAATAGATGGTGTACTACCATCACCGGTATAGAGCTTTGTTTGAAAATATAATTCTGGATTGTCTACTCCTGTATAAGCTGCCATTTAACCTCCATCACTTCCTAAATTTTTTGAACATAACGCCAAAAATCCCGATGGGGGCGCGAATTCAAAATTTCCATAACCATTAGCATCTGCGTTGCCTGATGAAATTGAAAATGATGGATTACCAAAATTCATTTGAGTTCCATTATCTTCGTTTTGTCTTGCTTCAGTATAGAATCCATAAAAATCTGCACCTGATGAATAACTACCTATTGTAAAAGTAGGATTGTCTCCATTAGCAGGATCACCTGTATTACCAGATGTATCTCCATAAGCATTATCTTTAGCAAAAAAAATTTTACCATTATCTAAATCTAAAGCTATTGATATTACATGACTTGAAGTAAAACCTCCCCACATAGCAGTATTTTGAGAGACATAAGATGAATCATTATAAAGATTTGTTTTGGAAGCATCATATGCTTGAATTCCCCATACGCCAGAATTTGGAGTATTGTCAGTCATACTAAATACAAGTCTTTCATCCATTTTAATAATATTAAGACTATTACCACCACTACTTCCTATTTTCATTTCGAAATACCATTTTCCTGCACTAGCTGCCATAGTTGATCGTATACCATAATCTCCAAAGTTTGTAGTGTTATTTAAAATAAGATTACCTCCTGTCATAGTAGGATTTGTAGCTGCTAAACCTTTATCTAAATAATTTAATGTTGGAAAATTATTTGTAGGAGTGTCCGTTTTTTGATCTGTTGCAGCAAAATTAGTTTCGGATAAATCAGTTCCACCATTTGCATCATTACCTAAATTACCACTAGCTTCAAAATCTAAATAAAAACCATTCGTACCAAAAGTTAATCCTGATACATCTATCGGTTTCCAAATTGTCGGACTATCTTCATCAAATTCTCCGAATGATGTTGGTGCTAATGCAGTTCCATCTATATAAACAACTTCTGACAGATAACCATGCAAAAAGTTATTTGTTGTATTATAAACTCCTACATAAAGATCTGTATTAACTACAAGGTCAGCGTTTTGATCTGGGTAATCGTCATCTGCAAATGATGTCTCCTGTGTTCCATTAATATATATTTTTGCTCTATTTGCCTCTGTTCCTTGTGTTGTATCAACTGCTATACAGACGTGGTACCAGGCTCCGATATCACGAAACAATCTATTTGTATTTAAATATAACTGTGATGATGAACTAGATTCAGCATATATACTAAAGCTGTGGCCAGTTTGAAAAGCAACAGAAATTCTGTTATTAGAATCATTAAAAAAACTAATTGGAAAATGATGTTCTCCTGTTGTTAGATTAGTTCTTTTATACCAAAAACTTAGTGTAAATGTTCTTTGACTTCCTGATGATACACTTTTTGTCATATAAGTATCTGCTTCAAACAAACATGAGTTGGCTACGTCGTATCCTGTACCTAAAGCTGAAGCTACATTTCCTGGTAAAATTAAAGGCATTAACTCTCCAATGTTGGCAGTTGTCCTAATGGTCTTTCAATAACTTCTGGATCACCTTCATCCGCTGTATTTACATAAGTATATAAAGTTTCAAGAGCTGGTGTATCACTTGCGTTTGTAATTTGAGTTTCTTGAGCTGCGGCTTTAGTTCTAACTGCTGCTCTATGAGTAGTGATTGAACTTGGTACTGCTGTTCCAGCATCTGCTTTTCTAACAATATACCAATCTGTATCTCGCAATATTCCAGCAGCTTGTTGTTTAATTGTTTGAATTAAATTATATTTTAATCCTCTGCTTTTAATATCTCCAACAGATTTATCAGAAGGTAAATCTCCATTATCACTATCTGCTTGTGTCCAAGTAGTATCAGCATGAGGTTTAGCTGTAGCTGTTCCATAACTTGCTGTAATTTTTCCACCAGCAAAAGCAAATGATTGATTGGTGTTAGCGTACCATTGTTCATCTTTTTTATTGGTGTTATCAAATTCTACTTCATAAATTCCAATAGCTTCTAGTTCAGACTTGCTCCATAATTCAAATATTTTTCTTGAATGACGAGTATCTCCAATAACCATACCTTTTGGTTTATTAATTAATTTTGTAATCGATCCTGATTCTACTAATCCCCACATATTATCTCCTAACTCTCACTTAAATTCATTGTTCTACCAACCTCTTGCCAAACTGCGCCATTATACCTAAAGACATGGATATCAGTTTTCGCATTGGTAGCTGTTTCCGTTGGTTCTGTACTTGCTGCAAATTCAAAAATTGTATTCCAACCGATAGTATGACTACCATCAAAATTTAATTCTAAACAAATAAATGCTCCTTCAACTGCGTTAGTTGGTGCAGAGAAAGTCGTATTTTCTGTTGTTAAATGATATGCGTTTGGTTTATCAGAAGCATCCCAGGCAACAGCATTCGATGATGAAGTAATTGCTTGTTGGGCCACATTGGCAGCAGCACCAAAAGTTGCTATACCACCTGCTGACATGTCTAAAGTTAAAGCTGTAACAGCAGATCCGCCATCATCACCTTTAAATATAATATCTTTATCTTGAACACTAGAAGTGATTACAGCATCACTTGAGCTATTAGAAATATCTAAAATAGCAGTTCCACCAGATTTAAATATTACATTGTTTCCTGCAGCGTCTAATATAATATCTGCTGCAGCATCTACTGTTAAATTGTTTGCACTAATAGTTAAATCAGTCCCATCACCTTCAATTTTTTCTGAAGCACCACCAAATTGAATTCCAACGCTATTTGGAATAACAACATCAGTAGTCGCTGTAAGATTAATAGCTCCTCCTGAAGTAACTGTTAAATCTGTACTATCACCTTCAATTTTTTCTCCAGTTCCAAATGTGATTCCAACGTTTGCTGGTATAACTACATCTGAAGTAGCTGTTAAATTAATTTTAGCTCCAGATGTAATAGTTAAATCTGTACTATCTCCTTCAATCTTTTCACCACTACCAAAAGTAACTCCAACGTTTGCTGGAATAACTACATCAGTTGTAGCTGTTAAATTAAGGGCAGCTCCTGATGCTATAGTTAAATCTGTTCCATCAGAAGAAATATGTTCACCACCAGCTGCATCGTATAAGTATAATTTAGCGGCACCTGCTAGTATAAGATCATCTGTTGATTCATCCCAAAGCATATACGCTCCAGACGTAGCACCAAAAAATTTAACATCTACTCCAGTATCATCAACACCTGTAGTAAGTGTACCATCTATTTGTACAGCGCCATCAATATCAACAGCATCTAAATTAGCTGTACCATCGACATCTATATCACCAGCAAGATCAATTCCTGCTGCTCCTGCTAATACTAAATCGTCTGTGGATTCGTCCCAAAGCATATATGCTCCAGAAGTTGCTCCAAAGAATTTAACATCATAACCTGTATCATTAACACCAACAGTTACAGTATTATCAATTTGTACGGCTCCATCAATATCAACAGCATCTAAATTAGCTGTACCATCAACATCTATGTCACCAGCAAGATCAATTCCAGCAGCTCCTGCTAAGACTAAATCATCTGCTGATGTGTCCCATAACATATAAGCACTTGCTGTATCTCCAAAAAATTTTACATCATATCCTTGATCATCTGCGCCAACTGTTATAGTTGCATCAACTTGAACAGCTCCATCAATATCAACGGCATCTAAATTTGTAGTTCCATCTATATCTGCATTACCAGAAATATCTAAAGTTGTAGCGTCTAATTCTCCTGCAACTGTTAATACTCCATCTGCAAGTGTCATTAGATCCGTATCATCTGTATGACCAATTGTCGTACCGTTAGTAATAACATTATCAACGGTTAAAGTTGTAAGCGTACCAAGACTAGTTACAGTGCCTTGTGCAGCTGTTGCCAAAGTACCTGTTAGTGTTCCTGTAACTGTTAAGTTATCAGCAACTGTAACTTCTGAAGTTGTATGTCCTAATGTAATTGCAATACCAGATGTTTCAGTTGCTACTTTTAAAGCACCTACTGCATTTGTAATATAAGAATTTGATCCATCATGGTACAGTAACATATCATTGCCAGTACCAAATTTAGCATTGGCACTATCTGCAAACGTTGCATGCGATCCTGTTAATACATTGAATGCATTCGCTGTCATTGTAAAATCATCAGCGCCTGCTATTCTAAAATCTATTTGATCATCGGTACTTGCTGTAATACTTGTATCAGCATCAGCATCTAAAATTAATTCATCACCATCTAAATCAAATGCTCCAGCAGATGTAATTCCTGTGTCAATTACATCGGTACCATTGCAGTATAAAATTTTTGTTCCTTTATCAGAAGTTCCCCAAGTAACACCAGTTTGCCCTGAAACCATAAATTGAACAGTATAAGCTCCAGAAGTTTGGTTATCTATAATCCACCATTTTTCTTTTGCTGTTACAGTTACAACTTGATTTCCAGTGATAGTTCCAGTTAAAGCAATAACTGCATTTCTTGCAGAATCACCTGTAGAACCATCTGAATAAGTTAGAGCTGTTGTTTGTGCACTACCAGCAATGGATTGTGCAACATAACCACGAATAGCTTCTTCTATAATTTGTATATTGGTATTAGTTTTTGTTCCCCAGTTACCGGCATTTTCGCCGGTTGCCATCAATTCTGTTCCAATATCCGTATATGTTGATGCCATTAAGCGCTCCCTACAAACACCTCAACGTCACATGAACTTGTGTCTGCATCAGCTGTAATATCTACTAAATCATTAAATGATACTGTTAATGCAGATCCTCCCGCATGCATAGTATCTACAACTCCACCACTATTATCACCAGGATAAATAAAAGAATGTCCAGCGTCTACTTTAATTGCAAACTCTGTACTGTCTTCATCTCTAAATGTTAATGTAATGTGGTTGCTTGAATCTAAATTTGTAATTCTAATGTATCTAACATCGTCTTCATCGAATTGACCTGCTAAATAACTTTTTGATAAATCTGTTGAAGAAGCCGTAGAGAAACCTAATAAACCTGACTCAGTAGTTGAAACAGTTACAATTCTTTTAGCAATTTCATTAACACTAGAAATATCTAATGATCTTTCGCTATTATAACTATTATTGTTAAGTGTAATTTCTTCTATTATTTTAGTTGTTAAAGTTGCCATAGTTTAATCCTTACGGTGACGGAACGTTGACAGCTATACGTGGTTCTCCATCAGTATAGTCGTCTCTTCTTCGTCTCCCTATTTGTTCTGCACCAAACTTTTGTACTTCAGTTTGATACTTTTGTTCGTATAATTGTAACATATCCATCGGTCCTTTTAAATAGCTAAATGCTTCGACTAGACATGCGTATAAAAGTCCATTTCCAAAATTCGTGCTTAAATAAGTTGTAGTATTTGCTGAGCTCAATCCTAGAGGTCTAGCATTATAATGCAATTTATACATAAAAGCTGAGCTTGGAGTAGGGACAATTGTTATTCTACCTGACGAAGTTGAGCCAATTCCAGTAGCTCCACCATCAGACATAGCATAATATTTAGGTGTACCAGTGGTAGTTTCTGCCGCATCATACTCTCTTAAGTAGCTAATATCTTTCTTTTCTAACCAGCTATTAGCACCAGTTGCAGCTGTTGTTGAAGTATAAACTTGTAATCCTCTAACAAATAATGTGCCCGCTGGAACATGAACATTATCTTTTGAAGCTACTAAATTAGCAGTAACTTCTCTTCTATCCGCATCAATTGGAACATCTCTAAAAATTCTTAATTCTGAATTATCTATAAATTGATCTGTAATTGTACTGGATAATACAGAAGTTCCTACTTCGGTATAATTACCAATTGCTGTTGTAAGTGTTGAATATGTAAATCCTGCCATTATGCACTAAGAGTTACTGGTCCTATTGAGACTGGAAACCCTCCTCCTTTCACGCTACCTGCTGTTGCAGTGTTTGTATCAACTGTAAAATAAAACCAATTAGTTGTTTGGTCTGTGTCTCTACTTCCACTAACATACTTACCTGTAGTAATAGCATAACCTGCTGATTTTGCAATGTTGGAACCTGCTATACCATCAAAGCTGCCTGGGTTACCATAAGATCCCGCAGTTGTTGGTGCTCCTCTAAATCTGTATGTTGATCCATTTGTTAATCCATGATCTGGTGCATACACATTTATAATTCCTGAAGAAGCTGCATAAGTTGTAAATGGGCTGTGTGGTAATAATTGTGCTACAGTATTTTCTGTTCTGTCTGTTCTTGAATTTTGTAACCCCTGTGCATCTCCACCATGAGGTCTTGGTTCTAATTGTGGTTGCTTAGGTTCATATTCAGATTTATGGACAAACATGCCATTCCACTCTTTAACCATTTCATTATATGGAAAAGCCATTCCTGATCGGTCTGATATTGCCTGTGCGTGTTTTCCTCTTGCGTATGCCATTATTTAACCTTTCCACCTCTATTAAATCTTCTCATACCCGCTAATCCACCTTTTGCATGTAAAGTTGGTTTTTTTACTATACCATATCCAGGATTTGGATAAGCTTCAATTGGAATAATTCCTTTTGAAGTTACAATCATTTGTCTTTTACCAGGTTTGTATTTTTTAGGTTTAGTCATTATATATTCGGGTAGTAGTTTTTCGGAGTTATGTAAGTACTAGCTGAAGAACCATCTTCTGCTAATGCTCTTGCTAACTCGTCTTCGTACAATAATTTTAATTGTTGTACTAATTGTTGATTAAATTTTTGTGCTAAATAAAATGCAAGTCCTGAAATCATACATGGTACAAATCTGTATGGAACATCTGTTGCATCTGTATAAGTTGAATCTGCATCTTGAATTCTTTTTACGTAATAAAAATGTAAATCTTTAGAAGCATTTGACGAATCTGCTGTTGGATAAACGGTTAAAGTTGTTTTGTCCACGAACCTTTGAACAAAATATTGTGCTGGAGTTCCTTTAGAAAGTTTACTTGATAAAGCAGAATATGCAGATCTAGCTATTTTAGTTAATGCAGAATCAGATTGAGTTGTTTGTGTTCTATTACTTCTTAAAGTTGCTTCAAGAACATCGGCTACACCATAAATACCAGAAGGGTTAGTTACAGAACTTGTCCCATCACCACTTGCTCTATAGAAAGTATATTCGGCTTGACCTTCAATTAAATCAATATTAGCGCTTGCTACTTCCCAGTAGTGCAAACCTCTATTACCCCATTCTTGAAAAAGAACGTTAAGAGATCTTCTCGCTGATTTTAATTGATAACCACTTACTGCTGAAATACCAAGTCGCTCATAAGCTTCTTGTATAATTTCATCAACAGCAAATGTCTTGTCGAACGTTACTGTTCCAGAAGTAGTATTAGCCATGCTCTACCTCCTAATCTGAATATAACTTTTTAAACTCTGCTACAATTGTATACATGTTCGCGGCA
>Ga0208012_1000479_pt1 | contig 13719 bp, 25 predicted proteins | sample 15BtaG_FD_184090 | JGI IMG/M metagenome (GOLD analysis project Ga0208012, IMG submission 184090) | Marine viral communities from the Subarctic Pacific Ocean - 15B_ETSP_OMZ_AT15312_CsCl metaG (SPAdes) (version 2) | ecosystem: Environmental > Aquatic > Marine > Oceanic | place: Pacific Ocean... | reverse complement strand
ACCCCACTTTGTCCCCCACTCCCGTATCGCAAAGTCATACCAATTATCTCCACCCATATGTGTTGGGGGTCTACCCCCTTCAAGTTCAATAGGCATTGGTGTATAGTATCTACACAACCCCTTCTGCATTTTCATTACATCTATTTTCTGTTTTTGTTCAGTTGTTAATTTTTCTGAAAAAACAATTCTGTTGTAAACCCAATTTGGCATAATTATTCTCCTTTCTTTTTTTAGTGTTTGTTTATATTTCTAATGTAATTTTTATTACTTCTTAATGCATTACTACAAGCAAGTCTAATATCTATACTCTCAATGGTAAATGCTTTATAAGTACCACACCTTGCTCCATAGGTAGAATATTGAAGCACTCCTCTATTATCTCTACAATACTTTTCAACTTCATCCTTTTTATTGCCAAATAAACTTGGTGTAAAATTGCTTCTACCTACTTGACCATATATGTCAACACTAACCTCTTTATGTAATTGTACTAACACATCCTTAATATAATCTTTCATCTTATTCTCCTTTCTTTTTAACATATAATCTTATTCCAAATCTTCCATTAGTTGCAATCTCAAATACATTATTTAGGTCACCATCGTAGTAAGTAGCGTGGATAACATCGTAATCTTTAGTACTACTTTCAAATACTTTTAATAACCTTTCAAATTCAACCAAGTCTGATGGTTCGGTATATGTACCTTCACAACCACAAGCACAACAATCCAATCCTCCATCATAAATGGTTTCAATGTCATTTGTATCAATTGAATATTTTTCGCTATTCCTCCAAACCCCTTCCTCTATATTTTTTGAACACGAAACCAAGATTGGATTTGATTTTTGCCTTGCGTAAAATTCTAAATGTTCCATTTTATTATCCTTTCTTTTTTAGTTTAAATTTTTAAGTTTAATTTTCCCATAATTTCTATTTGTTTTTATTCTATTGATATTGTGTAACCTAAAGGTGCGTTCACATATAGTGGCTTGTACCCCTCTTTTACTTTACTTAATTCTTCTTTTGGGGTTTTTAGAAACGCTTCTACTTCATCCAAACCATCTTTGTAATTCTCTCTATCTTCATCAAACTCCTCAATCATTCTTTCAAGTTCATCCTTTGCAGACTGAACGCAGTCTATGAGTTTACCTTTAGTCAGTTCTTCATATGTTGCATCCCAATCGTTTTCATCTACTATGTAGCAGACAAATTTATTTCTTAAATTTTTCATCTCTATTTGTTTTTATTGTATTCGTTAATAAATTCTACTACTGCGTTATACACCTCGCTTATGTCGAAACTGATGTTAAACATCTCTTGTGGCACTCCCTCAAAAGTTTGCTCTATCTTTTGTACTACTGGCATCAGCCAATCCCAAGAAATGTTGTATGATAGTTCGTGTTCTTCATACCAAGTCCCACTATTAAACTCCTTAAAGTAGTAGTTCAAATTACCACTATTAAAAACCTCTGTTGGCAACCCCATAAATTCTGCGATTAATTTATTGTTTTTTTCCATTAGTTCAATGTTTTAAATGATTAATAAAACCAACCACCCCAAAAGGAAATATATTGCGATGGTCGGCATCTCTTCTTTTTGTCAATGTTTTAAATGGTGCATTGAAAACCCTTCGCTATCTGTTCATAAAATGTATTTAATTAATATTCGGATTGGTATCTATTCATTATGTATTCATTGCGAGAGATGACATTACACTCCTCTCCACATTCCATACAAATCTCTTCAGCATAGTCATAGTCCTCCCCACAACATTCGCTAACCTCATTCTCCGATGGAGAATCTAATTTCCAATTATCGTAACTACCCATATCTATTTTTTTTACAAAATTACCACTATTATTTGACAAAACAAAAAAAGTTTGATGTTATTACTTTTAATCAAACACATCATACTCTTCCGAAAACACCCAACACGCTAATGTATCTATATGTTCTCCATACTTATCAAACAAATCCCCAACAATAAATTCTCCCTCCTCCAACTTGAATTGGGATTTTGTGCTATCTATATTTTTGAGATATATATAGTTATCTTTAATAGTCAAATCTGACCATTCCATTAAATCGTACTCCCGTGTTTTGTGGTTACCTTTTGTAAACGAAATTGTGTGATTATTTACCTCCACAATCCAGTCGTTGTAATGATATATCATAATAAATTATTTTAAGTTATGGGAGAGCAAAATACCCTCCCTTGTTATGTTATTAATATTCCTTTTTTGTTTTTTTTAATCCTTGAAATTTTAACTCACTTAATGTAACTCGTTCTCCTCTTAGCTTTAATCCTACCCAAACTTTATTTCTCAAGACCCCTATCATTGATTTTAAGCCACTTTTCTCTAATTGTAAAAGTTCTAATTTATCTAATTCAGTTTTAACAAACTCGTTTTTAAATAAAAATATTGCTTCCATAGTTTCCATCTTTATTTTTGTTTTAAGTTATGGGGAACAATATGATTCCCTCTACCACCAAAACCTCGCTACCAATGAAGGTAGCGAGGCTATTAATCTTTTTTACTACTGCTTTATTTAGTAAAATTATCTCTTCCACAATCAGAACATATTTCATCCAAATGAAAATCCTGACCATCACAGTTGTTACAATCTACTGCATTGTTAGTTTCAGTTAGTTCGGGAATTACTCCATCAAATTCTAACTTTTGTAAAATAGGCTTTAATGTTTTTGTTGCCTTAATTACTTTTGCATTTTTCTGTAAGCACCAATAACCTATATCATTGAACCATAGTAAAAAATGGTCACCTTCACAATCAAAGGAGTTGTGCATTTCTAAAGTTGCACCATTTTTAAGTGATTGTCTTTGTTCTGTTGTTAAAATTATTTTTTCCATCGTTATTATTATTTAAAAGTTATAGGAGGGCAAAATGCCCTCCCTATTATTATTTTGATCAGTATTACCTTGTGTAGTAGCTTGTTTTAGTGTAACCTTCTAATTTCAATAATGCTATAATTCTATTAGCCGTCATTTTTTTTGGCTCTTTATCATAATCCCATTTGTAAGATTTATTTACATTATCTACAATTAAAGCATTCCATTTTCCCATTCTGCCAAATCTCACATAATTAAATGTTTCAATTATTAAGGTTTCCCCTTCAAAACTTGTTTCTAAAATGTTCTTTTTTCTTAGTTCGTTTATCGTTGTCATATCTTATTATGTTTTAGTTAGAGGAATATCCCTCTACCACCAAATCCTCGCATACCAATTAGGTAGCGAGGCATAAGATGGGATGGTTCTCTGTTTATTTTACAAGTTCTAGCCCTAGTTCCACAGCTGCATAATTAATATGTTTTTGTGTAGTCATAGACCATTTACCTAGTTGAATTAATTTGTCACCTTCTATTCTAGCTACCTTTGTGTAGTAAGAGTATACAAAGTTACCGTCTGTTTGTAAGTTCCTTGAATATTTTTCAAATTCGTTCATAATAATGTTATTTAAGTTTGTGTTAAATGAATATTGTGTCTAACTATTGTACAAAGATAGTCTAAATAATTTAAACTACCAAATTTATTTTCGCATTCTTGCCTCTACCCTTTGCCAATAAAGGATTGTAGCCTTTTTTCTGTCACCCCTGCGTCCACCATTCCATCTCCTTGCAACAACTTCGCAAAACTCAATAAAAGATTTGCACTTATCCCTATTGACTTGGGATGATATTATCTCAAACATTTCGATAGACTTCACCTTGTCCCATCTGTCGTGTAGTGTGTATGTTTCCTTTCGCAAGACTCTGTTTACCTCCCTCAGCATTATTGGTCTTATCTGTAGGCACCCAACTGCATCCTCCGACTTGTTAAATGCATTGGTATCGTAACGTGACTCAACCCACATTAACGCATCAATAAACTCATCCCAACTAAATGCCTTCTCAGGTACGCAATGTATCTGCACATCTCTTGTTGCACGATTTTGTGTCTTCAAAGACACATCTGTGTGAGAGCCACCACCCATTAACAAAAGGATGATGACTGCATTTGTCTTAATGTCCATAGCTCCTGACTGCAGTTAGTAGCCTTCTCTGAATCCATCCATACCTTTGGATGTTCTTGGAGTATACCATATCTATTGCCTCCCATTTGGAATGGGCACATATTGTCTCTATATGCTTTGATGCATACCTAACCTTGAAATAGTGTTTTCTTTCTAACATATTATTTAATTTTATTAGTTATGGGTGAGCAAAATGCCCACCCTTGTTTTAACATACTATATTACGCCATAGCCCATCTGAACCAATCTACGTGTGTAATACTCCACCTTAGCACGTTGACCTTTCTGATGTGCCTCACTGAGCCTAATCATAAAATACTGAGCCTTTGGTAGCCTGTCAACCTTTTGTCCGTTTACTTTAAATGTTCTTCTGTTCATAATATTAGATTTTTAATTGTTTCCGTTTCAACCTTTTGGTATCATCAGCACAGACACTCATCTGTGTACGGAAGAGGGTAAGGTGTCTTTGAAGACACCCACCCTCGTGACCCATTGTCAGATTCCGTAAGGCTGAGAGATTAGCCTCTCGTTCTCTCTTTGGAATTGGTTATCATTCTCAGGTGTACACCCCTGAAAACCTCTCACATACCAACGTCTCAGTACACCTGCACGTCTGTCGTGTGGATTTGTCCATCCCTCTAACCATCCACAATTAGCCTGATTGACACTACCTGAGTTGATGTATCTCTGCATCACTTTGCCTAAGTTAATCACATCGTCAACTAACTTCTCACTGCCTCTGCCATACATCGAAAGTAGGATTGGTCTTAGGGCTGAGTAGAATACACGATGTGACTTCTGATTGATAGCACAATCCATCAACGTATAGAATATCTCGTATCGTCTCATCAACTGCTTCACTGACTGCACTGCAGTAGGAAGACGAAACTCAACACCAAATGTTGTACGTTTAGCCACAGAATATTTATCGTTATCTAACGTGTACGCCATCGTCACGTTACCTCTACTGCTCCCACAATAGTAGTTTGGTATTCTGTCTCTCCAAATAGCTAAGATTATGCCTGAGTAACTACGTACTTTCTCAAGTAACTCAACATCGTTATATTCACCCTCACATCCTACAGAGATGTGGCCTCCACATCTATAATCGCTTGGTGAATACTCGTCTTCGATAATCTTTTTGGCTTCTACGAACATATTGAATACTTTCGTTCTCCACATAGATGGTGCAACCAATGGCAGTATATGTGTTACTGCCTCATAGCCACAAGATGGGTCAGTCTCAAAGCCACAGAACAAGGGATATTCCTTTACTGCATTACGATGTAAGCGATTCTTCTCAACCTCAAGACCTATGGTGAAACGTGACTCAACACCATCGTCACTTGTTAGTACATTTTGTATATCAATGTTCTTAAGACCTCTGATATCAAAGTTTTTTGCTTTGGTGCGTTTTATAGGGTCAGCCTTGCAGTGATAATCCGTCACTCTACCCCTACGTGAATCATCGTTTAAGGGGTTAAAAATCACTCCCATTTCTTTCTCTAATTTCTCATTTTTTATAGTTTTTAAATGTTTGATGTGTCTTCAAAGACACGCTATTACTTATTAGTGTTTTCAAGGATTGTAGCAAGTTTTGAGAATAGCTTACTCACGTTATATGCAATGTTATCATCTTCAATTTCTCCGACAACCTTTGCTCCATCCTCAGTCAGCCTGATGTTAAAGCCTTTGGTACCATTCAACCCATCCTTAGCAATGGTGAATTGGGCATATGTCTTCTCACGTGCCGTCACCTCTCCGTCTTCACCATTTTTTTCAGCATTCGCAAACTTTAACAGGGCTTCAATAGTACGTTTGGTGTCTTCTCCATTTCGCTCGTTTGTTGTACACATACGTTTAAATTTCGTCACGATTGGCTGATTGTCAACCTGCAGTTTACCTGCCTTAACCATCTTATATCCAAATGATTTTTGCCATCCAAAAACCCTATTGATGAAGATTTCTGTTGTTTGCCATTCGATGCCGTTCTCAGTTAACTGCTGTTTCGTCTCAGCCTTAGAATACCAAATCATTGCTTGGTTTACTAACTTCGCTAATTTTAGCGATTTCTCAAACTTGGACTTCTTCGCATTACTTACCTGAGACTGCAAAGAGAAGATTTCGTTAAAGTTTACACTACTCATCACCTCTGTAGATGATAAAAAATCTGACTCAATTTCCATTAAATGTAACATAATTAATCGTTTTTAGTTTAGTGAGGATTATTCCTCGTTCAATTATAGTACAATAATAATCATTATTTCGATAGGTTTTACATTGTTGTTCACTTTTCTTCTTTCCCTTTGGTACCAATGGTTTAAGCATAGTCTAATCACATAATTTTGTTAGGTAATCGTGAAAGCTAAGGATTGGTTAAAGGATGTCTCCATCCCTTTGTTGATAAGGGTTTCGAGGGATTTCCCTTTTACACTGAGACGTGTATAGATATATGTATACCTCAGTATTACCTACTGCTATGTCCTGCATCCATTGTGCTATGGGCAGTACAAGATATAAGTCTTACCCATAGGCAAAAAAGCCAAAAAATTGGGAATAAAACTGCCAAAAACGGCACCCCCCATCGCAAAAAAAAATGGGGTTCGGGAATCGGGCGTCGTGCGTATAACGTCTTGGAACCCGAATGCTATATATATCTAAAAAAAATTTGTATCTTTGTGGGCATATAAAATATTTTAGGTTATGGATGGATATACAATGAAAGATGGAAGGCTTATTAATAATGCACCATCACCGGAAATGGGAATCACCAAGTTAGCCAAGATGCGTGCTGCGATAAAACGTGGAGAGAAGGTAAGAATGATTGCCGAAGGAAACGAGTTAGCAAATGCAAATATTGATTTGTTTAAGAAACTATAAATGTGTCTACTTATATAGTGTTTTGATGTTTGATGTGATTAAGAGGGCCTAACAGGGTCCTCTTTTTTTATGCCATAATATTATATTAGTGCTTATTTATGTTGAGTTAGTGCTTACTTATGTTAACTTTATGTTGACTTTGTGTTGACTTTAAAAAGTTAATTTACTGATTACTAATATTTTATAAAATAAATGTTAACTATGTTAAGTTTTAAGCCTCGTATATGGAAAAAACTTACGCTATTCAATAATAGTAGTAGTAGTATATAGAGCACAAAACTCAACACTCAACATCAGAGCTGACATCAAGGCTAAGTGTTGCTATAAAAAGATAGAGGGTAAAGGTGTGGTAGTTATCTATGGCATCAGGTTTGATGTACTCCCATCCTAACGCAAACCTATCGTGGGGAAAATGAAAAGATATTTTAAGCACGTATTCCATAAGTTTTAGTATATTTGCAAATATAAGTTAAATTAAATTCAAATTCAATATGACACAAGGATTCACTCCAAAGGAGCTTCATTTCTCTGATGAGGGTCGTGGTAAACTAATCAATGGCATAAGGACAATATCTCAGGCGGTCAAGTCAACACTTGGCCCACGTGGTAACACTGTCTTAATAGAGTCACCCGAACACCTTCATGGCATCACAGTAACTAAGGATGGCGTAACGGTAGCCAAGTCAATCTCACTTATGGACCCGGTAGAGAACTTAGCGGTACGTATGATGAAAGAGGCGGCAGACAGGACTGCGTCATCTGCGGGTGATGGGACCACAACGGCCATAGTATTAGCTGAGGCGTTGGTTAACTCAGGCACCCACCATATCAATGAGCAGATAAACAGGACAGATGTGCTGCGACATTTAGTTAGTGAGACAAAAGACATTAGCACGTCACTAAAGTTAAAAGGCAAAAAGTTAGACGACAAGAGGCTTAGGGATGTTGCCATCATATCAGCCAATAACGATGTGCAGGTAGGTAACATTATTGCGGACGTATACGAAAGTGTAGGCAAGGATGGTGTTGTCACCGTTGAGAAGAGTAAGACATCAACGACCTATTACGAGACGACAAAGGGTATCAAGGTAAAGAGGGGGATGGCATCACAGCTATTCATCAACGACCAAAAGCGGGATGAGTGCATACTTGAAGACACCTATGTGTTGGTGTGTGACACGGAGATAAGTAACATCTTGCAGATAGAGAACATACTTAAGCCAATTATAACAGATGGCAAGAAGCTTCTTATCATAGCACCCTGTAGCACAAATGTTACAAACACCTTAGCCGCAAACGTATTAAAGAATGGGCTAAAGATATGTACGGTGCCACCACCTGACTTTGGGTACAGGCAACACGAGCTAATGCAGGACATTGCCGTTAGTGTGGGTGCAACATACTTTAGCGGCAGCACAGGCGATGACCTAAGCCTAATAGGCTTTGATGATTTAGGGCACTGTGCTAAGGTGATAGTTGGGCGTGATACAACAGTCATTGTAAAACAGGAGGTAGACAACCAAGAAGATGTGATGGAGCGAATCTCTCAGCTACAGGACGCACATAAAAATGCTAAACGCAAGGATGACAAGGAGTTTATCAACCAAAGGATAGCCTCCCTATCAGGCGGAATTGGTGTTGTGTACGTTGGAGGCAACACAGACCTTGAGCAGAAAGAGTTATATGACAGGGTTGATGATGCGGTATGTGCAGTGCGTTCAGCCTTAGAGGAGGGTATACTACCCGGAGGTGGTCTCGCACTCTATAACATACACAAGTCATATGTTATAAAGGCAGGTTCTGAAAAAAATCTTGCCAAAAAAATTGCTTACGCAATTTTAGCTGATGCACTTAAGTCACCACTATATCAGATATTAGAGAATGCGGGGTTAGATGCCGCAGAGGTGTATAAAGAATGTAAGGGGTCACTGTATGGGTTTGATGTAAAGCAAGAGAAATACGGATACCTTATGACACTTGGTGTTATAGACCCTGTTAAGGTAACAAGGCAGGCACTTCAAAACGCAGTGTCGGTAGCGGTAACCCTACTATCCACTAATGCGATAGTAACAATGGCAAGGACGTATGGCGACACAGCATAAACCCACCTGTAGTTGGTGTGACAAATCTCTTCTATGGGGAGGTGACCACTCCTATGAGGACTACGGCTTAGAGGACGAGGGCATAGTAAGCAACTATAGCTGCACCGATGAGGGCTGTGGTGTAGAAACAATTTTAATCTATACAAAGATATGAAGGCAATAGGAAAAAATATTGTAATACAAAAGGTAGATGAGGAGATAACCACTGACAGTGGGCTTCTTCTCTCTAATGAGGATGTTAAAGATTTTAGATACCAAAAGGGAGAGATTATGATTACCGGTGATGATGTTTCAATCCACATCCGCAAAGGGGATACTATATATTATGATTCACGTCAGTCATATACGCTTGTAATTAATGGAGACCATCAGACCATTATTCAGGAGAGGGATGTCGTTGTTGTTTTATAAACTTATTCATCTCTATAATAGCATTCCTATACCTCTTGTCTGAGTAAGACACGTTCCTTAGGAACATAGGGTTCTGTGATGGAGATGTAGGTATCTCCTCACCGTTTAGCTTTTTGTATACAGAGTTAATAACACGCCTTGCTTTAAACGACAGTGTATACAGGGCCTTTGTCTTTCCGTGATTTTTACGGAACATCTCTATCCATCCATCCCTACGTAGCTTATTAAACCTATTAACATCCCAAGACAGGATGGTATCAAACTCTTTGAACTTATCTTTGGAGAAATAATCTTCAGAACTTAGGAAGAGCAAGGCCTCAAGCTCACTTTGGGTAAGTGAATATTTCACTTTGATGTAACGCCTTATGACTCTCCAATATTTTAGGTAGTCGTGTTTCAAAATATTATTAGATTAAATATTAGTATCTTTGCCTACAAAGATATAAAATTATGAGCAGTAAGGGCGAAAATAAAAAGAAGACCACATCTTTAGCACAAAAACTTAGTTTAATAGATATGACACGCAAGGCCCGAAATAAGGCAGCCTATAAAAACTTAGACCCCAAAACCAAAGTTAGTAAGAATCGTAAAAAAAGAAAGTATGCGTTATCTAAGATTAAGGGGTTAAGGGGTCTTAATTCAAACTTAGGGGAACTTGGCAAGAAAAAGCAAACCAAAAAAAAATAGTATCTTTGTGACATAAACTTTTGTACAATGGCAAAAAAAGCAGAAATAAAAATAAAGAAGAGCAATCAAGGAGATTTTACTAAATGGGTTAAGAAGAATATGCCCGGTAAGCCTACCTGTTCTGCTGCATCAACAGTAATGAGACGCAAAACAAAATATAAACCCAATGTGGTGAAGATGGCAAACTTTGCCAAAAACTTTGGCTGCAGTAAATAAATTATTAATATGAAAAAACAAGGTTATAATGCAAGGCTTGATGAGTCTTTAGGAGCTAAGAATGGAAAGAAGTCTCAGTCTATGAAAAGTAGACGTGACGAATCTAAAGCAATGTCTAAAAAAATGTACGGACACGCATATGGTGGAGACCACTCTATGAAATATGAAAAGCATTTAGGCTCTAATAAGAAAAACATAAGTAAGTAGTATAGAAAAGTTTTGTTTATGTGGTATAAGATTAAATGTAAGTGGAATTGGTTAGTATCCAATCTTCTTTTTAAGACGGCAAGTTGTAAAAATAAACTTTGTAAATGTAATGAAGTTAAGCGATAAGTCAAGAGGCTTTGGTGACACACTCACTAAGGTAACAAAATTAACAGGTATCTCGTCAGCAGTAAACGCAGTCAGTAAAAAAATGGGGAAAGACTGTGGGTGCGGTAAGAGGCGTGATACATTAAATAGAAAATTTCCCTATAAAAAATAGATATGGCATATACAAAATTACAAGGAAGAAGAGCTATAAATGTTATCCCAACCGATGATGTAATTATACCCTCTCCATCTGATTTGGTGGGTAGTGGCACTAATGACGCAGTCCTTGCAAATCACTTGGAAGATACAACAGGCAATTGGACAAATAGAGTTGTTCCCGGAGCTACTGTATATAACACAACAGCAAATACGGTAGCTACCGTTACTAAAGTAACAAACGATTCACTGACATTAAGTGCAGATATATTTACCGCAACCCCTGAAACATATGAAATATACAACACCAACAATAGCGAAGGACCTGTATTGTTTGTAGGTACAGGTGGTGCTCTTGAAATCAAGACAGTTGGAGGTGATTTAGTAACATTAGTTAACATAGCAGATGCTTCTTTCATTCCTGTTATGGTAAGCACAGTTCAGGCCGCAACTACCTGCTCAGATATTATAGCACTTTGGTAATATGAGCGGTCAGTTAATTGCAATAGCGAATGTAATTACATCCACTATTCTTAGTGGTAGTGGATATTTACCTATAGTAGTAGAGTTTAAAGAAAGGGTTATAGCTGATGACGGATGTGTAGAGAAGCTACAATGCGTTAATGCTTACCTAAAAGACTTACAGGCAAGTGATTAAAAGAGAATATCTAACTTTAATGTACTTATGAGCAGCATATATGATGATTCAGTATTAATTCAAGTGCCAAGCGGGTACGGTGTTGGTAAACTCTATAGCGTTATACCAAATACTCCTGTTGGTGATTTTGATGTGACAAGAAGCAGTTGGACTACACGAGTTAACAAGTATGGATATATTGAGAATGTTGTTGCAAATGTTCCAAGACTAAACTATGATAGCGGTGTGGTGTGCCCTTACCTATTGACAGAAAGTGCTTCAACTAACCTATTGACATATCCTATTAGTTTTGGTAATCCATATTGGACTAAATCAGGAGCAGGGATAATTGGTGATGAAACAAACAAGACAACTGTTTATAGTTCTGATTTTAGTGCAGGGGTTGACGGGATTAGTTCTACAAGGGTAACATCAAGCGGAAATAATGATGGGATTAGTGATGGTGCAACAAGCTATGATGATGTCCTAAAATCTTATGCAAGTGTTGATAATGCTACCCACTATATCTATAAAGCGGGGATGATAACTACCAATGTTATTCAAAAGATAAGTTGGAAAATGTATATCCCGTCAGCTAATACTAACGTAAATGATTTGAGAATTACTAATGGCGGTAGTGTTTTTCACTATTTAAAATCAAGTGTCAAGAAAGTTATTGATGGGACTGACTTGGGAGCATATATTGCTGCAGGTGGATATATAACAGGAACAGAGGGTTTTTGGGTTGAAGTAATTTTATGGGTTGAGGAACAAAGTGCAGCAGGTACACATATTCGTTGGCAACTCGCTAAAGATGCAGCCGAAACTTTTGTAGGTGCAGGTTCATCAGCTGATGATATTATCTATTTTAGAGATTTTTTAGTTGAGGATGTTGGAGGCTTTGAAGCACCTAAAGAAATACCGACTGTTGCGAGTGACTTGCTTAGTGGATGGGATTTTACAAGTGGATGGACTGCTTGGTTATCTGCAACAATTGATGATAACAATAGTTTTACAACAACATCAAATGGCTCTGTTTATAAATCGTATCTAACAGTAGGTACATATTATCAAATAAGAATCGCAGGAACTACAACGACATCGGCTTTACGCTTAACTAATAGTGTTGCGAGTGGTCAATACGGAAGTGATATAAATGGAACATTTGATGAAACAATTTACTTTCAAGCATATATTAATGGTGGTTTAGGTTTGTACCACGCGGGTGCTGGTACAACCGACATAACAACTTTAGAAGTCAAAGAAGTAACATCTTGGAGTGGTGGCGGTCTTGAGCGTGAGGCTTACAAACTTGTGGAGGATGTGAGTACGGGAGCGCACTTATTAAGTAAAGCAAATATTGCAGTAACAAGTGGAGCAACTGTAACCACAACTATTTTTGCAAAAGCAGGAGAAAGAGATTATATACTTTTATATAATTCTAATATATTAGGTGGAAGGTACTTTGATTTAGCTAATGGTACTTTATTAGGAGCAGATGGTACACCGCCAAATTCAACAATAACACCATTAGCAAATGGGTGGTATAAATGTACAATAACAGGTACGGTTGCATCTACATTCGCTAATGTTAATGTTTATTTATCAGATGATGGAACTTCTACCACCTACACAGGCGATGGCACAAGCGGTCTATACCTTGCCTATGCACAACTTGAAGAAAATGGTTACGCAAGTAGTTTAATGCTTCCTGTAACAGAGGGTTCAACAACAACTAGAGTTGGCGATGTAGTTAATAATGCAGGAAATTCAGCATTGTTTAGTGATGTTAATAGTGGTGGTGTGTTGTTTTTTGAAGGTTCGTTTAATACAGCGATAGGCGCTCAGTGTGTTGCAATGCACGATAATACAACGAATAATGTTATTCAATTCTATTCATCGGGTACACTTACCAATAGACTATATATAGTAATCGAAGTAAATAACACGCCTGTTATGGCAAGTACTGTATTATCCATAGATGATATTAGAGATAATTTTAAAATTGCAATAGCATATAAAAGTGGGGATTGTAAGGTTTACCTTAATGGAGTAGAAGAATTAACTTCTAGTACAACATTTAGTGCTAGTAGTTTTAATGAACTTGCATTTGCTCAATTCAATGATATTAATCCTTTCTACGGCAAAACAAAAGCACTTGCAGTATTTGATTATTTGAGTGATGACCAAATGGTAAAACTCACCGAAGAAGGGTATGACACATTTAACGCATTGGCAACAGCAAATAACTTTATAATAAGATAATAATGGGAATAAAATTAGGCAA
>Ga0208012_1000471_pt1 | contig 13872 bp, 9 predicted proteins | sample 15BtaG_FD_184090 | JGI IMG/M metagenome (GOLD analysis project Ga0208012, IMG submission 184090) | Marine viral communities from the Subarctic Pacific Ocean - 15B_ETSP_OMZ_AT15312_CsCl metaG (SPAdes) (version 2) | ecosystem: Environmental > Aquatic > Marine > Oceanic | place: Pacific Ocean... | reverse complement strand
GCAATACCATCAAAAACAGGAGTACCAGATATTGTTAATAGTAAATTAACAAACACTGTAGACTTTCATATTGCATCAACAAACTTTAATTCTATTTTAAAATCGTATATTAATTTTCTAGCACTTAGTAAGTACTATGATAGTTTAAAATATGAATCTGATCCTATTACTGCTGAAGCTACATTTTGGGAACAACTCGCAAATTCAAATATTAATTTACAAGCATTTGCTAAGAACCCTAAAGCGATAAAATATCTAACTAGATTAGAAATTGAATTAAGAAATAATGAATTTTTAAAAGTAAATGAGAGTGGTGATCCATTAATTTATATAAATCCAAGAGGACACTTAATAGCAGAAACAACCGATGGAAGAGAAATACCACTCACAAAGGATGATACTGATAAAGTTAGTCAGCAAGTATCGGAAGTTAAATCATCTTTCGATTTGGCAAGTGAAGATCAAAATGGAGAATTTATAGCATGGTGGTTAGATAAGTATCGTAAATGTCATAGTAAAGTTAAAGAGGTATTAAAAGAGAAACTAAACATTGAAGATACAATCTTACAAGAAGTATCAGAAAGTATAGGCTTTGTATTCTATCAATACTTAACACCACAGGGTAGATATATGCACTATGCAGATGAAGATTCTGATCCAACCCCTTTCCCGTTTAATAGTATTATAGATGACAAACTAGAACTAGATACACGAAAAAACATACTAGGTTTAAGTAGAAGAACAGAAGCTATTTTTAAACGAAACATGCAACAAGTAATTAATACTACTGATGTTGGAGATACTGCGCATAAAGAAAATTTAGTTACAGATCATTTTTATTATAAACGATTAAAAGAAAATCACGCTGAAGTAAATGAAGTTATTGGTGTTGTATTAGGTGGTTCATATAACCTATTAACATGGCTTACTACAAATAAAATAAGTAATAAACAAAAAATAGTACCAGGAGTTTTTGAGTTAGTAGTTGAGAACTCTAAAGAAGAAGTTGATTTACTTTTAAATAAAATCGAGACGCTTAAGAGACCGTTTAGTATGAATATACTTAAGTAATCTTATTTGATTCAGTAACTTCAGCATTAACATCAATTATAGACTTATCATTTATAAGCTTAGCCATAATTTCTTCTCTACTCATAGTTAACGCATGACTTTGATCAGATGTTTGAAGCTCTTTCCTAGATTCAATATCCATTTTCTTAGAAGTAATTGTAGTGTTTGTCTTCTTGTCCTGTATAACAATTTTGTTTAATGTTTCGATTGCTCCGGAAGAAGCTTTAATTAACTCTGCTAAAGATGATATATTCTCAGCCTCGGGCATATGATGTACCACTTCCTTCATGTTGTCAATTAGCTCTAAACTATCTTGAATTAATTTAGACGATTTGTTAATGACAAACTCCTCTACATCCTCCTTACTTAATTCAGGATGTTCTTCAGCTGCTCGTTCTAGCATTTTACTATCAGCTGGTATATTTTTTAATTGCGATATTAAATCATCTGGATTAATGTCATCCATAAAAGTATTTACTTGAAAAATCTAAATTATATACTATATTTGATGTATATGAGTAACGACGAACAAGACAATCAACCTAAAATGTATTTTGTAAAGACACACCCAGATGCCCAACTACCAGCACGCGCACATGCAAGTGACTCAGGATATGATGTATGTAGTGTTGAAGAAGTTATTGTTCCTGGCAGAGGAACAGTTGTTGTTCCTGTTGGTCTAACACTCGGTTACCTTACAAAGGGATGGTGGTTTCGTGTTGAGCCTCGCAGTGGTCTAGGATTTAAGCATAACCTACAACCTCATCTAGGTATTATCGATAATGGGTATAGAGGAGATTTAGGAATAAAGCTATACAATTTTAGTGATACTAATGTGACATTAATTAAGGGTACTAAGATTGCCCAACTAGTATTATATCCTCACGTTGTAGCTGAAGTAGGTTATATAGAAGAAGCCATGGATGCTGATCGAGGAGATGCGGGCTTTGGTTCTACAGATAAATGACAATTTCTGACATCTGGTGTGAGAAATATAGACCTAGTACTTTAGACGAAATAGTACTAGATAACTCAACGCGGAATTACTTTAATAAAGTAAAAGAGGAAAAGAATGTACCTAATGTATTATTTGTTGGTCGTCCTGGGATTGGGAAGACTACTCTCGCCAAAGTAATCGTTAATGATTTATTGAAATGTCAATACCTTTATATTAACGCTTCTGATGAGAATGGAATAGATACCATTCGAACAAAAGTTTTAAACTTTGCACAAACAAAAAGCTTGTTCGGTGATATTAAAATTATTATTCTTGATGAGTGTGATGGGTTATCACTCGACGCACAAAAGGCTCTTAGAAACTCTATAGAAGAATATCACGATCTAACTCGATTTGTATTAACTGCTAATTATAAACATAAAATAATTCCTGCATTACAGAGTAGATGTCAAGTATTTGATATTAACTATGATAAAAACGAATACATGTCTAAGTTAATATCTATAGTAAAGGCTGAGAATGTAAAAATTAATAAAGAACAATTTACTACAATTGCTAATAACTGTTATCCAGATTTTCGAAAAGGTATTAATGCTTTACAAAAATACTTTTTATCTGACGGTAAGGATGAAAATGTATTTAATTCAAAAGAATTCTTCGACGGGTTAGATGACCTTCTTATAGATAAAAAATACACCTTAATACGAAAACATATAATTGAACATGAATCATTGTTTAATAATGATTACGATGAGTTGTTTAAACACTTGTTTGATTATCTGTACGAATCTTCAATAACTGAAGACAAAAAAAGAGACTGTCTAATTACAGTCTCGAGATATTTTTATCAGAATAGTCAGTGTATAGATCAGGAGATCAACTTCTATTCTTGTATACTTGACCTAAAAGTTTAAGGTAAGTAATTTGCAGTACCTAGCTTGTAATCACCATCAGGAACATGAGTCTGACCACCAAGCTCTGGGGTCAACTCGCGAGCATCAAACTCTTCAGGTTTTAAAGTAGACTTATCTTCCTGATCATTTGATGGGTCCTTCTGTGTTGCTCTAGCTTCATCTTTACCGAGAGTAAGTTCGATAAGCTGAATCGGTAATGACAGGCTCTGTTGATAAAAACCAGGAGCATATTCTACAACAATATCAGCAAACTGATTATTAAATCCTTCATCTTTACCAGGGATAGTCTTTGCAGGATTCTCATATATAGCTCTCTTTATTGTTGAAAGCATAAGCGGTTTACCCTGCTCAGCTAAAGTTATAATCTCTTCAACATATGCTTTACGAGACTCACCTAACCCTTTATACCAATCAGATGATTTAAGATTACTCGCGAACTTAACATAATCTCCAGCAATAGGCCCGGATTTTACAAACTGCCCGATCTGCTCCTCGAATAATGTATCAAACTTACTCATTTAAATTATTTATTCTTTTAAGCACTTTAAAATTAAATAATTATAGATGGCTCTTAAATTAGACATACTCAAGGACGCGAAAAACACTGATAGTTTTCGTACATATTCATATGCAGATCTACATTTAGACCTAGAACTTAATAGTTACATGTCAGATAAGACTGTAGGTACGAGTAAGAACGCTCAAGATCTAAAATTAAGCTATGATGAGAATGCGATTTACAACTCAATAAGAAATATTTTTAATACAAAGAAAGGACAGAAAATACTTGCACCTACGTTTGGGTTAGATTTAGAACAATACTTATTCGAAAACATTTCTAAAGAGAATGGAGAATTAATAGGTACTACTATTTTTGAAGAACTATCATTATACGAACCAAGAATTACGGTAGATAACGTAGATATTGTTGCACGTCCGGACCAAAATGAATATAAAATCAGTATATCTATAACAATACCGTCCTTAAATAATAAAAAAGGGACTGCTAGCGGCATATTAACACCAACAGGATTTAGATACTCATAAAATGGCAAACTTTACACAATTTAACTTACCGACCGACGCGTATGCAAGTTTTGATGCACAGAGCTTGAGAGATCTAATTATATCTAGAATTAATAACGACAGTACTATTAATTTTACAGATCAAAATTTCGAAGGTAGTAATATCTCCGCTCTTATAGATATAATTTCATACTCATATCATACATTATTGTTCTACTTAAACCAAACTAGTTCAGAGAGTAATTTTAACGATGCAGAACTATATGAAAATGTAAACCGAATAGTTAAACTCATCGACTATAAACCAACTGGAAAACAATCAAGCGTATTACCGATAGAAATACAAGGTACATCTGATCTATCCGCTGGGTATTATACTATACCTAAATTTACATTTGCTAGTGCAGGTGGAAAAACATTTACATTTACCCAAGATCTTACATTTGAAAAAATAACATCTGAGACTGAAACAATAACAGCTACCGGTAATCAATTACTATATGAAGGTACTATTGAAGAATATCCTATTATTAGACCTATAGGTGAAAAGTTTGAAACGATACACTTAACACCAGGTGGTGATACTATAATTGATCATTTTAATACGTCTGTATACATAAAAGAAATCAACGAGCAAGATAAATGGTATGAATGGAAAAGAGTACCTAGTATATATTTAGCAAACGCAAACGAGAGGGTGTTCGAGCTCAGATATAACGAGAATAAAACATATGAAATTAAGTTTGGTAATAGTGTTAACGGTAAGAGACTAAATCAAGGAGATCAGGTGGCCATCTACTATCTCAAATCGACTGGTGTAAACGGAAAGGTCACTAAAAACACATTTGTAAATAGTACTGTTAATGTATATAATACAGCTCAATATAATGAAATTCTTGCAGATGTAAAAGATACATCATTAAACCATCTTACAATCGTTACAGCGATAAACGTTAATATTAGTAATACAGATGATAGTACAGATTTCGGTGAAGAAGAACAGGTATCAGAAATAAAGCAAAACGCTCCAAGATTTTTTAGTTCAGAATATAAGTTAACTACTAAAGACGATTATAAATCCTTCATCCAACGAAACTATAAAAATTTAATATATGATGTTACAGTACAAAACAATAGTGATTATACTAACGGATATTTAAAATATATTAACGACGAACTTGGTCTTACGGATTATACATTAGACACTAACGCATTGTTCAATCAATACCATTTTGCAGACAGTGCTGATGTGAATAATATATATCTTACTATTGTTCCAAATCTGCGCAAGAATAAGACAGTAGTTACTAGATCAAATTATCTATCAAATGCATTAAAAGAAAAAATAAGAAGTGAAATTGAAGATTATAAATTACTAAATAGTGAAATTGCGTTTATTGACCCAATGTACTTGAACGTAGATCTGTCATTAACATTTTCTGGAGAAAAAAATAAAACGTCATATAAAGACTATACTGAGTTACATATACTACGTAACGCTCGTACTCTTATAAATGAAGAAGATTTAAAAACAAAAGTCTTTAATATTATTACAAATTATATTAATACCATTAAGCTTGGTGATGTAATAGACGTTAGATATTTAAATAATGAAATAGAGAAAATCCCGGGCCTAGAAGAAATAAACACTGTAAGAACAGATCGTGATGATCAATCAATACCAGGTCTCTCATTATGTATATACAATCCAATATACAACGGAAGAGATATTAAAGCTATAGATACTAGATATCAGCTTAAACCATATCAAATACCATATATTGAAAATTCAATTTCTTTTAAAAATAAAATTAAAGTAAAATCTACAGTAACTAATAAACGTATTGTTGAATATTGATGGCTGATACTAATGAAAATTGTCCTTTATCTGTTGCGGTTCCAATTGCGGTTTCTGTAAATACATCTAATACGGTCCCTAGTCCTCTAACAAACGTTCACGCTTCATCAGCAACCAACGGTGGCTTTACAAAGATATCTAAGTTTACATTTACCGCAAAACTCACAGGTGAGACATTATCAATGCAAGATTATTTTGATCCTGCAGTATCTAGTACAATCGCTGTGTGGGACTTTGGTGATGGGTATAGTTTAAGTGCTACTAATGAATTAGTAACTACTCACCAATATAAAGTACCAGGAATATATACAGTGTCAATGTATTTTTATGATCTAGATGGAAACGCTCATATCAATACATTCACAGAGAGTATATCTGTTTACAACAAGCATTCAACAGACGTTAAAATATCCACAGAAGAGCTACCCGGGTTGACAGCGAGTGACTCTGGAGCACAAATATATGCCAGCTCAAAGTCCAGTCGATTTAACGCTGGAATAGTAGCGTCTTGGCACGATATATCACCATCCGGAATTTATACACTATATGTTACTGCGAGTGGTAGTAAAGCAAAGCCATATGACACTAAAAATAAATACGCTCACTTAATACCATACAATGCATTTTATAATATTGACGGAGATTTAATTGAAAGTGATGTTGGGTTGCAATTTGAACTTAATAATCACTGGTATGTTTTATCTGGATCATCATCAGGAACCGGTATTATGCCTATCGCAACATCTAAAGTAGACTACTTTAAAGATAACGGATTTGAACCAATGTTATTAGGTGCATCGGTCTCAGCTGAATTTGGTGCGACCGACTTCTCTGTAATTGACGGTGTTACTTCTGTCGCTGGTACCAGTGCAACACAAGAGTATGCAGTCCCGGGTGGTGAAGCAGAAAAAATTCCACAAATTACATATTATGATGATATTCCAAATGACGACCCAGGAGTCAGACTACTATTTAAACTTGATACTAGTAAGCATAAACTTAAAAATTTCTACGTAGATGGAATTGATAATGATATCAATGAAAGTAAACGAAATTTCTTAGAGTCGAATAGTGTAGGATATTATACAATAAGTGGAGCAAATACAATAGAAGGATACACCGTCAAAATTATAAAACCGGCCGTAGACCGTATTTCATTTACTTCAACAGGAATGAAGGAAATGTCGGCGATGACATACAAAAGACAAGGCGATAAATTTCAAGTGTTTGTGAGTTTAGCAGATAAGGATGCAAGTATATTAAAATTATATCCTCAGTTTCTGAAGGCATCAACACTAACATCCGATTATTCGTTTTACTCTACCTGGACTAGCGGTGGTGACTCACATACTAGTAATATTAGTAGCATAAGTACTAATAAATTTCCATATAACACTACAACAGAAAATACAGAGCTAAGCAGCTTTTTATATCTCAATGTTGATCCTTTAAGCGCAGGAACATGGACCTTAAATGTAACGGGTAATGTACCTGGACTATCTAGTCAAGCTGTAGCTGGCATCACCGGTGGTTCTGTTGGCAATGGTAATATCGGCTCCGGAAATGTCGGCGAGGATGCAACGAATTATATTACTGGTTCGTTTACATTTACAGTAATGCCTTCAACCAACGACGTTGAAGTGTATAAAATAAACGAAGATATAGACTATTCTCAAACAATAAAGAGTTATAGATTTCAATCATTTCTACACGAGTACGATAAATTATTTGACGGTGTATTTACGTCCTTTGTTGGAGAAGCGAGCTCGAGCCCAAATGTGTTTGGTAAAACCGTATTTGAAAAAATAGCAAATTTTGTCGCTAATAATAATGATGTTGATTACTGTAATATGGATAATTTACAATCATTCTACGATCTATTTAACGAAGATATAGATATTGTATTACCAGCTCCACCACCAGAACTAAAGCGATTATATGATTTGTTTAGTATAAAGATTACAAAGCTTTTAGGAGATTATGAACGATATGACCAAAGCTTAAATTCAAACTTTTATACAAGCTCAGCTGATGGTAGGAATATAGATTTTGATAATAAGATAACTACATCAACATATACTGTTACAACAGCCGCTAATTTTGTAGCGCGGCAAAGATTTAATAATGAATTTACTTTAATTAGACCACAAAATGTTTGTAGTAAAGCTGTATCTGGTGCTGATACGGATATATTATCTGCATATCCATTATCTACTTACAACGTATATAGTAACTTCGGTTGGCCATTAGATACTTCTATATCAGGTTCAAGTGGTCTAGATGGGTTTTATGACTTCTATCCATACACTACATACGACACGACATCTGCAAATGAAAATATTAAAAACAGTATTATAGATTTTAATAACAATTATAATACTATTACACGTAGTACAACCTCTTTAAGTGCAGACTGGGAAGATACTGGTGGTGTAATATACAAGAATTTAGATTATCAAATTAGAAAGGGGCTTAGTATATGACAATAGACTTTAATACAACCAACCCAATATCATTCCTTGAGTGGAAAGCCTATTATACAGATATTGCTGATGCTTCTGAACTATCAGTAAGATATAATAATTATCTTATAGAATGGAAAGATCAAAAACAAGTTAATGATACTACTAATACCAACTATGCAAAAAGTATCTACGTTCAATTTATAGACAACTTAAATTTATCAACACTTGATAAACCTGTACAAGATTTTATTGAGAGGATAGATGTAGATGATATATATGAGCTTGAACTATCAATTCACTATTTTGCTGAAATTATTCAATCCCAATTACGAAATATTCGAGACATTCGTGAAGAGGTTAAATTCTCTACAACTAAAAACAAGCTAAAAACATCTAAGCTTGGTATACAAAAATACATTAAAAATTTTATTGCCAGGTTGTTAAATAGTGATGAATTTATAAGAGAGCGTACAAATGCAAAAATCAGCGATATTAAACTACAAAAAATTGCAAATAATATTTCAGTTAATTTAAAAAATTACATATCAGATGAATTTGTATATGATATACATAAGATAGATAAAGATTTAAATTTAAATATCGCTAGAAAGGTACTTCGTGAAGTACCTAATGTACTACAAGTAATATCAATAAATAAAAATGGAAAAAAATTAAAAATTCAATCCAATAATGTCTCAACACCTAATAGTATATTAGGTATAAATGATCCGTTTGTAAATTTTGAAAGATTACCAGGGAGATATTTTAGAGGTGAAAATAAAACTATAGACAATCTAAAATTCACACATGAAAAGGGATTAATAGAAAAATATTTAGCAAATGATTTATATCATATATCCGGTAATAAACATAATGCTAAAATAAAACAATTATTTAATAATACAAATCCAACAAACAATCTAGCTCAAAGATATAATCCTAACTTATATAGCACTCCACTCAACATAAAGAGCACTGAAATTTTTCCATTCCAATTATCGTTTAAAAATACAGGAACAACTAATTTTTATTCTAATGGGTTAACATTTAATATCGATTTATCTGCATTTACAGGTAGTGAGTATATTGTACCGAACCCTCATAAATACGAACCAGGTGTTAAGGCTGTTGGTTATATTAAAAATAGTAAAACAGGTGAACGGCTCCGTAATATAAAAATGAAGCAACGGACACCTTTAATTTTTAAATCAAAAAATAATACATATAAAAACGATAATCAGAGCTCGTCTGTAGAGATTTATAATAATAAATTACTTCGAAATTACGGATATCAAAGCCAAGAAAACACGCTAGATTATTCTGTTGCAGGTATAAACAAGAGAGAAGATAATATAAGCTTTTGGGATGATGCGCACGGACAAATAGATTGGAGAAACACTGACACATATCCAATAAGCGTATTAAACTCTTATCCGGAAGCATCTAGATTATCTGATCTGTTAATATCTAATAAGACAGGCATTAAATTACGCAGTGATATATATGGCAATGAGTTTTATTTTATAAAGCCCGTCTACCCAAAGAGAAAAGCGGGATCATCATATGTCGCAGCGGAGAGTACAACGGCATCAAGCTGTACAACTGGTGCAGATTATTATGATGGATTATATTTTAATCCGTTACTATCAGCGCTGTCTTCAGCTGAGTATGAAGCATCTGGAACTTTATATTCTAGTGTAACTGGTATGTATGACTTGTTTATTACAAGTCATGTTTTACCTGCATCTGGTACTCACTGTTCAACAAGTGGCTGGAGCGATCAATTTTCTGCACCCTTGACTGCATATTCTGATCCCGATGTTGGTGGAAGCTGTAGTAAGTTACACACCCAAGCCTTATCATGTGGATCGGTTTCAGCTGTGTCGGCAATCGACGGTGGTCCGTTTTTAAATCATCCTGGGACATCTACAGATTTATTAAAAGGATACTTCACAGACACAACAGTACCGTATTTTACAATTGATGCAACAACCATATACACAAACACAGAGACGACATGGGAAAGTTCGTCCCTTAATGATTTCGCGACGTCGGCTGTAAGACTGTTCGATCAACAATTTATAAGCGCTGGAGAAATATATGTTAGAAACATATACACACAAACCGTCGATCCTTTGTCAACTGCTTTTGTAAATGTCTTTAATAAGCATACAACAGGTGATACAAAATCTAATATTTTATCGACAAGTAATATATTAGATTTTGATATTATTGAAAATACAATTTATATCCAAACATCAGCCGAAACTGTAACAGAGTTATATGATTTTGTTGATGGAACCTTTAAAAATAATGCTAGTTCGAAATCCATAATAACGTAGTAAATAATTAATATGTTTAGTACCAAACAATCAGATATATTTTATAACGATGAAACAAAGGAAATGTTTGTTTGTACTGTTAGCTCTATCTCTGCTGAACGATGTGAATCTAATACTACGGTATATGGCGCATTACCTCTAATATACAAAATCAACAAAAACGATAATTATAAAAAATTAGTATATCCAAAAAACCTAAGTACATTTGACACAGATTCAAACTCTGATATATTTAACTTAACACCTGTTTGTGCGGTTACTGGTACGAACTTTAATTCAATAACTAAACCTCTTATTAACTATAATAAGACAACAGAGAGATATTCAGTAACATTTCTAGGTAAGTATGTAACCGACATAGAGGGTCTCAGCCTTAATAATTATATTTTTCAGGATATAGATTCCGATTTTCATTTGCTAGATGCAAAAGTATATATACCTAAAGATAAAGATGTAACAGCTGATACATTTACATTTGAAGATGGTCATATAAGTTCTGACTTATATGTTGCTGGTAATACTGTTAGAAACAGTAGACCATCATGGTTTAACCCAGCAGGTCAAGAAATAGAGAGATCTACAGATTATCAAATTGCTCCTATGCACGTGCAAGCAACAAGTGCCTTAGGATTTAATTTAATCTTAGATGAAGCGAATACAGCAATAGACTCAGTGACTGGAAATAAAGCTTTTCCGTTTATGTATAGTGGTGGTTTTATAAGCTATAATCCAAAATACACAGCTTATGATCCTAATTATACTATCAGAGTAGATTTTCGAGCCCGGTCATTTAATGTACCGTCACCAACTGCGTATGGTAGTTCCCAGTCTGTTGGTACTTCAGCAACAAGATGGATACAACAATACACAGACTCGACAACAACAAAACACGCAGGCCCTGGTGAAGGGTTTTGTGTTTCATTCTTTAAAAACCCACCTGTAAGCTCGTATGTAATACCTAACGGAATTGGGTCGACACTAGGTTATGCTAAAGCAGGATTCAGTCCAAATGAGGTTACAGGTACCGCACACACAACAGATGGTCTGTATATACATAACAACTGGAGTCCAAATATCGGTCATCATAATATTGGAGCTGGTAATGTTGGTCGACTGGGCCCAGCAGAGAGTTTTATAGGAATTGGTTTCGATGTCGCCGGTGACTTTGCAACTACCTCAGAAGAAAAGCCTGGATGGTATAGTGGAAGCACATCTTGGACAACTACTCCGTGTTCTGTTGCTGTAAGAGGTAGTTCATATTATGACACTCAAGTTCTAACTGCTATCGAAATGAACACTGTAGCTGCATCAGCTGTACCAATGCATACATCAGCTGCAGATGCTGAGTTTGTAGACTATAGAATTGACTTGTCAAATAAAGGTACTAAAGTTACAATTTATAATAAACTCACTAGTGCAACAGACTATAATACAATATTAGAATATCGGTTAAATAAAACAGTAAAGAGTGCTGGTGTTGCTGGTGTTGGAAATGTTGGTATAGGAAATGTTGGTGATCCAGACTCTGGTGCTCCAACAGGTGCTACATATAATCCATGGTATGGCATACAAACAGAAAGTAAATTACCGCTACTAAATGTAGGTTTGTCATTTACTACTAGTGCTTCTGCTAGCCAATTTGAACTCCATAAATTTGAAGTTACTGGTGTTGTTGTTAGTAACCCGTGGGAAGTAAAAGTAGAAGAAGAACAAACACCTCAAACAACCCAAAAAATTGACTATATAAAAGAATCATCTAAGAACTTACGTGAAAAGTTACTTAACGTAGAATCCAGTGATCTTGTAGATGTGGATATGGTTATACCAGCTAGAGCAATAATAGCAGATTCAGTTAATGAAGCTACAAACAAGCCACAAATTACATTATGTGATGGAAGCGATCCAGATGTTATTGAAGATGATGTAGACATTAAAATAACAAAAATACGACCAGAACAAATTGATAAAACTATTGAAGTTGCTGAACGAGGTGAAATACCTAAACTCCCTGGTAGTGCGACTACGATAAAAAGAGATCATGATCATTATATAAATGATGAACTACTTGAGGCGTTCCTCGAAAAAAATAACATTACAGTTAAAGGTAATAAGAAGGGTGTCGGTGACAGAACAGTTGAAACGATCTCGACCGAGTCAAACGATGATGGTGTGGTGGTTGAAGAGATAGTCCGATGGTCGTCTGTTTTGGAGTGTAGGGCACATAGCGTACCAGCTGTTAATTACGAAGTAAAGCCGAAGCTTTTTCACACTGGGCGAGTAGCTTGGGCCAAGATAGACGATTCACATCGCCGAAACGACGATGGCTCTACTAAAGGATACAATATATGGTTCCAAGCTATTATTATAGATGAGTTTATAGAGTCAGATGATCATAATGATTGGTTCGCGAGATCACCGCGCCGTCCAAATGAAACTCGAGGTCGAGAAAAACATGACGAAGAAAAGGCGAATAGTTTATTAGGCGCCTTGGTTCTGGGATTTATTGAATGGTTAACAGACAACCAGCAATTTAAAGAAACTCGTCATTTTGCTCTTCAATGGCAAGCATTTCCAGCTGGAACTCAGCTAAAGAAAAATGAACTACTAGAAAGAATAAACCCCGGCACCAACGAACCATATATTGGAAACATTCCTGAAAATTGGATTACCAATTTTAAAAATATAGGATTTGTACCATTATCGCCAGAGCCCGGTAACAATCCAATTGAATGGAATACTCTTAATAATGAATATAAGGGTGATGTTACTACATTTTTTGGAACCGAATGGGCATGTGCGGGGAAATGGGATATCCCCGAAGCTACGGACGATCCGGACGGGTCTGGAGATGAAGATCCAGTTTCAACTGGAAAAGCCGGTGGATCAAACCAGGAACCATTACCATTATTGAGCGAAGATTAAAGTAAATAAATGAATACATTTACATATACAGTAACAGCAACACCAGCAGCTGGTAAAGGTTCAACATTTACCAAGTCTCAGGACTTGACTGGTACTACTGATGTTACGTTTTCATTATCTGGTCTATCAGCTTTTGATGGAACCGGTGGTGGTTCTTATAGAATGAATAAAGTTGTTGTTGATTTTGATGATGGAGAAGAATTGGTTATAACGAGACCATTATCCGGAACTACAATACCAACCTTAAGCGGAGACACATTCAAACATGTAATACAGACTGACTTCATCGATCAATCTAAAAGACATGTATATTTTA
>Ga0208012_1000469_pt1 | contig 13896 bp, 20 predicted proteins | sample 15BtaG_FD_184090 | JGI IMG/M metagenome (GOLD analysis project Ga0208012, IMG submission 184090) | Marine viral communities from the Subarctic Pacific Ocean - 15B_ETSP_OMZ_AT15312_CsCl metaG (SPAdes) (version 2) | ecosystem: Environmental > Aquatic > Marine > Oceanic | place: Pacific Ocean... | reverse complement strand
TTTACTCTTCTTCTCTGTATGAAGACATAAACTTAGTTATCAAATTTTCTAATTTAACCCAATCTTCCTCTGTTATTAAATGATTATTACCAATATAAAATCCCTTAAAATGTAAATCATCTACTTTCGGATAATTTTCCAGATCAAGATTTAAGAATTGTAAGAATGGTTGTCTCAATAAATTTCCGCTACATAGTGGTCTAGTTTCTATTCCATTGGTTGTAAGATATTGTTCTAGTTTGTTTTTTAACTCCACTGATTCACAAAGAAACGGAAGTATAAAACTTGAATTACCCTCTATTTTAAAGCTAGTATCAAATTCTGTATAATTCAGCAACTTTATAAATCTATCAAGATTATTTTTACGTTCTATTATACTGCTATCTAGATTCTTTAACTGTGATATTCCCAATACAGCATTTATTTCCATATTCCTAAAATTGTAACCATCTGTTACAAAAAGAAATTGTGGATGTACATCGGGATATTTTTCTATAATAGCTTGCTGAGCTTCTTTGCTCATTTCTCTTGCTAGTCCATGTGAACGTTTAGCTCTCATTAATTCATATAATTTAGTATTATTGGTTGACACAAATCCACCTTCTACTGTTGTCATATGGTGACCAAAATAAAAACTAAATGTACCACCTTCGCCGAATACGCCTGCTTTTTTTCCATTTATTTTAACACCATGTGATTCACATACGTCTTCTGCTATAAGCGCATCGGGAAATAATTCTTTGTAATAATCTACATCGGCAGCAATTCCAAACAAATGTGTAATCCATATTAATTTAATATCTGGATGTTGTTGTTTTATTTGGTTTAAGTGTTCTTTATCAAAACTAAAATCATAAGAATTAATATCACAAAATATAGGCTCTAATCCCAATTGAATTACAGGACCAATATTGGTAACCCATGTCATAGAAGGCACCAAAACTTTATCGCCAGATTTAAGATTATATAGATCTTTCATGGCAGCCAACAACAAATAATTAGCAGTACTGCCGGATGAAACAAACAAGGAGTGTTTACAGTCCAGCCAATTACTCCATTTATTTTCAAATTCTCTAACTTTTACGCCATTAGTAAATCTATTGGTCGATTTTATAAAGTCTATCATAGCGTTTTTATCAACGTCTGTTATTATATCTTTCATTAAAGGCCAAAAATATTTCATTATTTTCCCCCCAGTAGTTTTATATCGTTCTTAACCATCTTTTTAATCATCTCTTCTAGTGATACTTTTGGAGACCAACCCAACACCTCTCGTGCCTTTTGAAAATCGCCCACCAATTCATCAACTTCGGCTGGTCGCAAAAATCTCTCATCTTGTTTCACATATTTATTCCAATCATATATTCCAATACACTCGAAAGCCTTGTTCAAAAAATATCGAATAGAATGAATTTTACCTGTTGCAATAATATAATCATCCGGAATATCATGCTGTAACATCAACCACATTGATTCAACATAATCTGGGGCGTATCCCCAATCTCGGCGCGAATCTAAATTACCCAAAGTTATATGATCTTTTAGTCCCAAATGTATTTTCGCTACACCATCTGTAATTTTTCTAGTAACGAATTCGTGGCCGCGGCGCTCAGACTCATGATTAAACAAAATACCATTACAAGCAAAAATATTATATGATTCCCTATAATTTCTTGTTATCCAGTGACCATATAATTTAGCTACTCCATATGGGCTTCTAGGATAAAATCGCGTGGTCTCTTTTTGAGGAATTTCAGTTACTTTTCCAAACATCTCCGAAGTAGACGCCTGATAAAATTTAATGGGTTTGCCATACTCTCGAATCGCCTCTAGCATTCTTAATACCCCTAGGGCATCAATATCACCTGTTGTTTCTGGAGTATTCCAGCTTTCACCAACAAAAGACATGGCTCCAAGATTGTATATTTCGTCCGGATCAGATTCTTTTATACACCTTAATAAAGAATTTTGATCCGAGAGATCACCCGTAAGAAAAATTATCTGACCTTCTAGGTGCTTTGTATTAACTCTATTTTTGGACGAAGATCTTCTTTCCATTCCGTAAACTTGATATCCCTTCTCAAGAAGAAAATCAGCTAAGTGACTTCCATCCATTCCATTAATCCCCGTAACAAGGGCTTTCTTCTGTTTCATAATTCCTTTTCCCGCCTTTCTATCATTTTCCAATGTTCCAATATTATATTATTATACATTTTGTTTATTAATCAATTCTATCTCATTCATATTAAAATTTACAATATCTTGCTGAATGGGACGATGGACTCTATAAAATTGTTTATATTTTTCAACTATAATTCCAAGGCCTTTTTCTTTAATAAGAAAGCCCTCGGCACAAAGTTCTGTCCATTCAACCAGATCGCCAATTTTAAACTTTAAATTTCTTTCATCCATCTTTCAATCATTTCCTCTAACATTGTTTCAAAAGTATATTCCGGTCGCCAGCCCAACACTTCGCGTGTTCGCGAAGCATCTCCCTTCAAATATTTTAACTCTTCCGGCCGCATATATTTGGGATTCTGAACCACATAGTCTAGATAATTTAATCCCAGCTTTTCAAACACAATATGACATAGGTCTCTTACTGAATGAGTTATACCTGTAGCTACAACAAACTCATCGGGGATATTATGATTTAAGATCAAGTGCATAGCGCGCACATAATCTTTAGAATGTCCCCAATCTCGATAGGAATCCATATTTCCGAGTTCGAGTTTATCCTGCAGCCCTTTCTTGATGGCTACGGCGCCTTTGACAACCTTATTTGTTACAAAATTCGAGCCGCGCCGGGGCGATTCGTGATTGAATAAAATCCCATTACAAGCATGCAGTTTATAGGCATGCCTATAATGACGCACAAGATTATATCCCATAACTTTAGCACAACCATAAGGACTAACCGGGTTCATGGGAGTTGTAAGCCTTTGCATATTATCATCATCCACTGAATTGCCGAACATTTCAGATGAGCTAGCCTGGTAAAACTTGGCGTGAGGCGATAGTGTTCTATAAATCTCTAACATGTTAAGTACCCCTAGCGCATTCGTTTGAATGGTAAAAGAAGGGATATCATAGCTAATACGCACGTGGCTCATGGCTCCGAGATTATAAATCTCATCCGGCTGCACTTTTTGAAAAATACGTACCAAGGAAGGGTAATCGAGAAGATCACCATAATAAGTTTTAATGTGTCCATTCAATTCATACAGTCGAGAGTTTTGATTCTCGGCTACAGAATGGCGGCGCATGATGCCATGTACTTCATAATCCATCGAAAGCAGATACTCGGTCAAATAACTGCCGTCTTGCCCAGTGATGCCGGTAATCAAAGCCCTTTTCATTTAAAAACCTCCATTTGTGTTAAGTCTGGCCAGTCGTCGGTTGTCCACTGGTGGGGTTCAGTTTCAACTGCAGTTGGCAACTTTTCAAGCCCATTGAGCGCAGTTTCCGGCGTCATATAGTAATGGTATCCGACTATATCGATATCTTGATTGCGCCATGGAATGTCGGGATGTCTGCCGTCATAAGACATGCGTTTAAGCATAGTCGCAGCTTCAGCGTTATCGGTTAGAATGGCGCCGCCGCGGCCAAGACTCAAATGTTTACGAAATTGAAAACTCACACACATAAAAGTTCCTTGTAGGTATGAATTCTTTTTCCACAGTACTGCGGCATCTATAATGTTTGTGCCGCCTAAATAATAAAAATCAGTCCATTTCTCGTCTCTGAAGTCAAAATCAATAGCTAGCTTGTGGGCCAAGAACGGTACTGAAATATAAGTATTCTTGGGTACTGTATAGTGTTGAACGTTTTGGTGGCGTAAGCATAATTCTAGGGCATGAGTACAGCAATCAACAGCCACAGCGTGGGGAGAGCCGAAAAAATCCGCAATTTTGTTTTCAAACTTTGTAATGTCTTCGAAGCTCATTTCACACACCCCACATTTAAACTTATTAAAGTTCCATTGTCCTTGTCCATGTGTGGCAAATAAGCCTGTGAGTGGTCATCAAACTCCAACTCTTCTATAGACCTATAATCCAAATGAGCATAATCTCCGCCATCGATGTGTATCCAGTCGGCGCCGAAGTCGCGTTGGCCGCAAGCCATATTAATTTTAATCATCGATAAGCTCCTTATCGCGGGCTTGGCCATAATAGGGGCCTGTCTTATATTCCAACACCAAAGTGTCCTCTTCTAAAATTTCATAATTGTGGCCGCCTCGAAAAGTAATAGATAAATTTCCTTCATTTAATATTTCAGTAGCTAAAACTTCATCATTTAAATCATAAAAAATGGCCTTAACCTTACCCTTCAAAACGAGCCATGATTCTTGGGTGATAGAGGTGTGAGGCACCTCTTTGAGAACATGTTTGTGAGGCACAAATGTACGACCTTTTTCATATTTTAAAACCGCTAGCTGAAGAAACTCTTCATCTGGCACAATATCTGTGCGCGGGCTATCTATTTCAGTTGGGAAGCAAAGAAGATGCAAAAGCGTGCCCTCTTCTATCTCGGAATAGATTTTTTTTATCATAGGTTAACCTCTTGACTTGTTTTATTTTTTGCTTTCATTTATATCTCTTCCCACTTTCTAAAATATTTTCTAGAATCGCTCGTTTCGTACTGTCGATATAATCATAAATAAGAAGAATATCTTCTTTTGTAATTCCGACCGAGGTGCCCCATGGTAAAACAGTGCCCCAACGAGGGATGGGAATTCCTTTTTCATAGACATTGGCAATTTTGACTAAATTGTTTGAGGAAGCAAGTCGTGCCATGGTAGCGGGGTCGACATCGGGAAGATCTGGGGGGCTTGTGCAAGAAATTATAGTTGCACCATCATTTTGCGATTCTGGCATGTTTTTAATTTCAAAATCCCAAATTGTAAAATTTGGTTTTAAATATTTCTGAAAATATTCTTTTTTCCATATAGCAGGGTGTAGGCTCGTCCTATAAGGCGCGTTAGGCAACATTTTCATCATTCCTGTCTTATATTTAACCGAATATACGTTCAAGTGTGTATCTAGCATTGCCTTTTCTGCATTACCCAAGCTTATTTCCTTCTCTAACAACTGCATTCTTTGCAAGTCTACATAATCAGTTATAAACGAATCGCCGCACATAACGACAAAGTAATCTTCCTTAAGTTCTTCGATATAAGGCATCAGGGGATCTGTGTAAAAACGACCAAAATCACTCTGTTTTCCCAAAGAGACGTAATCAAAATTATCCGGTAACGTGGGAAGATTTGAGTCATCAAAACCCAATATGGTTACATCTTGATTTGGCCAATATTTATTGAACAAAATAGCATAGGGCGTAAGCAAATGTAATTGCTGATCGGATGTGGTAACTAAAATTCGCATTTTTTTATTCTTTGTTTAATTCTTGTTTTTGAAGCCCTTATACTGCTTCACATTTCCGTCATCAAATTTTTTGATATATTCTTTGTTTATATGCGCATCTAAATATTGATTTATTGCTTTTGTTAATTTGGGTCGTCGATCTTTAAAACAAAAATCTAATTTTCTTTTTAAATCAAAAACTTCTTGAGGATCATTAGATTCTGCGCAAGCGTCTTCAATTTTCCACATACGAATATGAAGAATAATATACTTTTCAAGCATTTCTGCAAAATTATCAGACCACTCTACACCTTTAAAATGAGGCGGCTCTTTGTCAAATCTAGACTCAATTTCTTCTAATAAAAGTTCGCTAATTTTTTCTAATCTATTGCTCATAAAGATACTCTCTCTAATATATTATTTAATACTTCTTTTGCTGAAATATTATCACACCCGCCATGGGCATAAAATGTCTGACCATTGTCATTAACCGGTTCTAAGGCCAATAAATTTGTATTATGATTTGGTAGCCAGTTAGTCATTAAATTAATAGCTGGATGTGAATATGCGCCCATGACCCACATTGCTCCACTATCAGTCCCTATGGTCAAGCGTGATGCCAGGGCAGCCTTCACTTGATCAAAATATGATAAATGAGGATATGTTTTATAACCATCTAAATTACTTAATACCGGATCCCATGGCATACCATAATGATTTACCGTGTATCCATTCAAAATTAAATTATCAATTAATCTATTCCACCATTTAGACGATGGGGAGCGGCCATGGCTGCCGGCAAAAGGCCAAATTGAGATATTATTATAATAATCTTGATTACTTTGATTTCTATATTTAGCATATGTAGAAGTTACCTCATGAAGTCCCGGGTCAAACCATTTGTATAACCTAGGCTTCATCTCTTCTTTTGTTAATACATCTTTAATATCTAATATACCGTTCATATGGGCGGTTTCTTCAACTTTGGACCTGTAATTATAATAATCAGGTATACTATGTTGCGCGCCCTTGGGAAGAACCATATCACATGTTTGCATTAATGCGCGGTCGCGAGGGCCAAAACTATCCCATTCATCTGTTATTTTTATTCTATCAATTAATGGGTGATTAAAATATAGCGGTGCACATTGAGCACATTTCTTATCAATCACCCAATACTTGTAACTATTGGGGTATTTCTTTTCAAAGTATGTCAACATGGGGAGGGCCATCACAAGATCTCCTATTATTCCATAAATCATTCCCCATATGCTAAAATTTTTGCTCATATTAAATTCCTTAATTTTTTTACTATAAAACGTATATCTTCTTTATTTATTTCTGGTCCGATAGGCAGATACATAATTTTTTTTGACATGTCGTAACTTTTTGTTGAGGATGCGTCTAAAAAGAATGGAGCGCACATACTAGCAGGCTTAAACCCATATCTCGCAGCTATGTTCTGTTTTCTCAAGTGGTCAACGATTTTATTATTATCAACTTTAATATCATATACCCATGGTACATCCCTCTTGGGCATATGATATTTTTTATCAATAAGCGAATCATACAAAGATTCATTTTCTCTTCTTGTTTTTATGTTTTTATCTATATTTTTAAGAGAATCAATTATCAGAGACGCTTGTGAATTAGTCATTCTATAATTAAATCCTATTTGTTTATGCATATAATTGTGTTCTTCGCCAAATGACATGCTTTTCATATCTCTTACGGTCTCCAAAAATTCTAGATCGTTAGAAACAATTGCTCCACCTTCTTCTCCACAAACTATTTTATTCCTGTAGAAAGAAAAACATCCTATATCGTAACTGCCGACCATTTTATTATTCCATTTGCAGCCATGTGCTTCGGCAGCATCTTCAATAATACGTAAATTATATTTATTCGCCAATTCAGATATCGCATCCATATTTACTACTCTTCCGTAAATATGTGTTACCATAATAACTTTAGTATTGTCTGTTATATGTTTCTCTATTTCTTCTAAATTAATAAGCAAATCATTATCACAATCTATAAATACTGGCTTAAGGCGCGCATAATATACTGCCCAAGCAGTTGCAATCATTGTATATTGAGGTACAATAACTTCAGAATTTTTAGGTAATTTAAGTGCTTCTAGAGCAAGATGGAGTGCTGCCGTTCCAGAACTAACAGAAATACACCCTTCAGTTCCGACGAATTGTGAAAATTTACTTTCTAATTTACGAAATTCCACTACCAATCCCAATTTTTATTATTTTCATAATAATAACTTATTGTTCTTTGCAGCGAAACCTCTAGCGACGTCGGTGTCCGATGGCCAATAACATTATATAATTTTGTATTATCTGATTGAAGATGCCAGATTTCCCATGGCCTTACTCTCTCTTGATCAATAATTATCTCGACTTCTTTATGCCCCATTAGTTTACCAATTAGGTGAGCAAGATCATATATTTGTATGCCTTGTTCGCTTCCCATATTGTAAACTTCACCAAATTCTCCTTTTTCTAATAATTCTACAGCCATTTTCACAGCATCGCCCGCATACTGAAAATCTCTAAATGAATTATTTCCTAATCGTATCTTGTTTGTTGAATCTAGCTGAGAAATAATTTCTGGTATAACATATGCATGCGTTTCTCTTTCTCCCACACAATTAAATTGTCTCATGGCGATTGCGGGGACTTTTGCTTCTCTCCAGCGTACTTGAACTAAGCCGTCAGCAGCTAATTTAGAAACCCCATATGTAGAATGAGCAGCGACCGGATCTGTTTCTTTTATTTTGCCAACCATATCACCGTAAATTTCAGCAGAGGAAACTTGTAAAAGTCCTTTTACGCCTGATATTTGACATGCGTTCAACACTCTTAAAACCGCAGTTGCGTTGATGTCAAAAAAATGCATTGGCCTTTCAAAACATTCTGGTATATAAGGCTCGGCCGCATAATTAAAAACATATTCAATATTATAAGATGTTAATATTTTAGCTAACTCATTTTCATCATCTCGTATGTCAAACCATTTAAATTCGGCAGATGGATTAACATGTTTTTTAAGACCTGTTATTAGGTTATCCAATACAATTACTTTGCAGTCCCTATCCTCGATTAAATGATCAACTAGATGAGAGCCTAAAAAACCAGCTCCACCTATAACACACACATTTTTATTTTTAATTTCTCTCATTTTGTTCTCCTATTCAAAATTTATGTAAATCTTTGTGCCTTTGCTATTAATATAATATGCAGATTCTTTGTCTGGGAAATGAAAAGCTTTAATATATCTTGTAATATTTCGCGCTTTACTTAAATCTTTTCTATAATATAATTTAGAATTATAAAGATGTTGTTCCACAGCAATATAATTTTCTGTCAATAAGTCTAAAAACCAATCTTTAAACATCTTGAAAATCGTTTCAGTACCTTTTTTGTATAAGCTATATGCAGTATCATTCTCTGATACCAAAAATTGTCTAATTTCTATAACATCGCCGGTATCGATGCCGGCATCTATCTTGTGCAGTGTTATTCCGCATTTTTTCTCTTGGTTAATTATTGTCCAGCTATATGCGCCGGATCCTCGATATTCCGGTAAAATTCCAGGATGAAAATTAAAACATTCTTTACTTTTAATGAACTCTTTTCTTATTATCGTATCATATAAGACTGATATAAAAATATCGCAATCATCCATGTTTTCTGTCATTTGATAGCCAGCTGGAATGTTTTTATGAGCCCAATTTTTACATTTTATACCTATATCTCTCGATGTTGCTATATATATTTTTTTCATATTATTTTAATAACGCATTTAGTCTATCTATCATGTTATCAACCATGACTTCTTTTGAAGGAATCGAATCAGTAAACTTAACACACTCATCTCTATTCAATTTAGGAGTATTTTCCCAGGTATCTTTAATAGTATTTTTGAAATCTTCGTAACTGCTATCATTAAAATATATGGCTTTATCTCCAAAATAATCTTGGGCGCCCATATATTTGGAATCACTAACAATAACTGGCTTTCCTAAACGATAACCCTCTAATAAAGTTAATCCTCCGGTCGATGCTTCATGATATTCACAACACATGAAACTACACTCTGCGATTACTTTTTGAAAATTTTCTTCTGACAGCTTATGATTAGATTCATATAAAGGAATTTGGAGTTCTGAACATGCTCTTTTGAGCCAGCCAAAATTTTTATCCGATGGATAGGGTCGCAACGGATTAAAAATAAATCTTTCATCTTTAACTTCGCCGTTATATTCAAAAAAACGAGCCCATAATTTAATTATTTTACATTTTTCAACTTCTACACCTTCTTCTTTCATACGTAAAATTACCTCATTAGACGGACACCATAATTCTACACACTTATTTAAATATTGTTTATACAATTTCCAATCATAACCATGAGGATTTGGAGCTGTCCAAACAGTTTTGTAAAAATCCAATGTATAATTTATCATGGGTATTTTTGGAAATGTTTGGTGAAATAATTCCATTAAATGTATATAAGCTTGGCCGGTACCTATTATAAAATCACATTCCGGATGAATTGAATTTTTAAATACTTTCACGCCTTTTGATTCGAATACGGGAATCAAAGGTTCTATATTTTGTGAAGATGGTGTTATAAGTGATATTTTCATATTTATTCCTTTAATTATAATTAAAAATAATCTCCTAATCTCCCTTAATAATCCTGCAGCTATCACTATCAAAATGTTGTGTAGAAAACTCAAAAAGCTCTGTATCTTCTAGAGCAATCATTTGATGTCTTAAACCAACATATACATGAAAATTATCTCCGCGCTCTAATATTATTTCTTTGGCATTTTTCAAATCATCATCTCTAGAGTATTTTACCATAATCTTGCCAGATTGTATATAGAATACTTCATCTTTTATTTTATGATAGTGCCAAGAGCATTTTTTACCCTTTGCAAAATAAAGCAGTTTTCCACAATATTCTTCACAGTTAACAATCCATTTTTCAAATCCCCAGCCTTTGGGTACAAATTTAATTTCCAAAGAAGTCTTCATCTTTCATTCCTTTATCGTCGATATAAATGTCGGCCGCGGGCTTTCCTAGTTTAAGTCCGTGGAATCTTACACCCCAGCTTTTTAATTGTTTATTTGTAAAAGTATAAAATTCTGGACAGGCTTTGCTTCCATCATTATTATTTCGGCCCATTCCCCGGGCTGTGTGAAAAAATATTGTGTGTCCTTCGTCATACAAATTATTAACTATTTTAATCCTGTCATAAAATGGTGTAGCATTTTCGTAATTTCCATCTGTTTGAGTACAAATTGTACCGTCTATATCAAATACATATGTTATTTTATCCATTTGGCAAAATCCTCTAAAAAGCCATTTATAGACTCATCAGTTTTAATATGAGAAGTTGCCTTTTTAATGACGTTATATCCGGCTGTTACTATATGGCAGCCATTGGCCCAACAATTAGATAGATCATAAGGATTCCTAATAGAGCCAGCAATTATTTCACAGTCTAATTTATTATCATCAATAAATTTTCTTGTTCGTCTTAAAATTTCTAGAGGATTTCCACCAACATCAATTAAACGATTATAAAAAAGAGAAACATACTTGGCTCCAGAAAGAGCTGCTAATTGTAATTGTGTATCCGTAAAACAGCACGTGCAGTTTACTCGTATACCCCTTTCTTTCAACTTGTTAATTACACGTAGCTCCTGAAAGCCGATTGGTATCTTAATGTTTAAATTAACATAATCTACTTTCTCGTGGATTTCTAAGGCCTGAACAATCATAGAATTAGGCTCTGTTGCAAAAACTTCTACCGATACTGGTATCAATGCACCATATTCCCTGCACAGATCACAAATTTTCTGTATATGGCCATAAAAGTCTGTTTTTGGTTCTTTAGCTAAAAGTGAAGGATTTGTAGTAATTCCTTGTACAACTCCCTTTTCTAATAAACTTCTTATCTCATCTAAATTAGCAGTATCTGCAAATAATTTCATTTAAAACTCCTCCTTATGTTCATATGTTTTTCCATCTTCAACGATGTGTGAATCCCCATCATCATCTAATGTAGAAAATTCAATAATTACAGTATCTTCCATTGCAATTCTCATATGCATAAAGCCAGGAGGTATGTGAAAAATATCTCCAGTATTCATTAAAAATGAAGTATTTTTGGCTCTACCTATGCGCGCTCCAACTTTTAGAATCCCTGATTCGATATAATAAGACTCTTCTTTTTTAACATGGTATTCTAGACTGCTTTGAGTATCTTTCTTCATAAAAATTCTTTTAACAGTGAATTGATCGTTTTCAAACAAAGTCTTCATATTCCCCCAATACTTTTCCACTTCTTTAAGTGGTTTTGATTTTGGCGGCAGCTCTTGTCTTCCGTATTTTATTTCTTTACTGTTGTCCATAATACTTGTTATTTCCATGTTTTCTTAAAAAATGCTTATCTAAAAGTTTACAATCGAAATCTACATCTCCATTATAACACAAAATTAATGTTTTATAAGCCATTTCAGCAATATTTTCTAGCACAATAGCATTTTTGATTGCATGATTTAGATCATGACCCCATGCAAAAACACCATGGGAAGGAGATAAAGCCGCTGGAATTTGTAAGGGAGCTATATCATTAATTAAAAAATAATCAACAATCTTTGCTCCAGTATTTTCTTCATAATTTTTTTCAATTTCTTGGTCTGATAATTCACCAACAACCGGTACATCACCATAAAAATAATCAGCATGTGTCGTACCTAGGCAAGGTATACTTTTTTTTGCTTGTGCGAATATTGTACAATACTTTGAGTGTGTGTGGATTATAGCGTTAATATCACTAAAATTATTATATAATTCAATGTGTGTAGGTGTGTCTACCGAGGGTTTGTGCCCGCTTAAATGCATCTTAGTATCCAGATCAACCTCGGACATCTTTTCCTCTGTTAAGTCTTTAAATGGCACTCCAGAGGGTTTAATATAGATGGTATTAGATGAAGTGCGAAAACTAGCATTGCCCCACGTAAAAATAACCAACTTTTCTTTGATGAGTGCTTGATTGACTTCAATTAGTTTCTGTACATTATTCATATAGTCCACTTATATATTCTGCTGCACACTTATTCGCTTTATTCGCGCTTTGGTATGCCAAGAAAGCTGCATAGAAACAATCTCCTGCACCAATCAGGTTCTTCGGATTTTGTACATGAACGGCTGGATATGAAATACTATTCAGTTTACAGCCATTCTTACCTTGAGATATTAATACGTTTCTTCTTCTTTTGAAAGATTTTGATTCGTTTTTATTGCAGACCAGATAATCTAAATCAATATACCTTTCAAAATTTGATTTCTTGTTTGAAGTTTGAGAGGCGCCAAAAGTCTTTGCTTTGCTTTTAATTGAGTTTGATATCATTGCATTACTAATTAAGCCACATCGATAATCAGAGAAAGCTATAATATCAAATTCATTCAGATCTAAATTAAGTTCTAAATCAAGCTCTTTTCTGTTGGTGTGATTAACCTGTAAATATTTATATCTTTCATCACCATGAGAAATGTAAAATCTAGATTTTGTGTTTTCGATATTCGAATCAAGATTAAACAAGCTTAGAGAATATCTTGAGAGAAAAGCAGCTTCATTTTCAGCTGACATGGTAGTGGCGAATGTAACATCTAGACCAAACTTATGTGAATATTTCGCTACATTTGCGGCGCCGCCGAAATTAATTCTTTCGGCCGTAGATTCTGTCTTGAGTGTAGGAGATTCTAAAGACAAACCAATGGCTCTTAGTTCAACATCTTTATCTATTATAGTGTCGCCTACAACTAAGATTCTTTTTGCCACGTTTTTAAACCATATATTTTTTTTATAGTATCTGTAGTTGAATAGTTTTCGACAAAGGGGTATATTTTTATTTTAGTATCTTCAGATACATCATCTCTTTCTCTAACTTCTTCCTTGGTCCATTCTCCGCCTTTAACCAGAACATTCGGTGATAAACTTTCTCTCAAGTCATGAGGATCAATATTGTCAAAAATAATCACCTGATCAACTACATTTAATGATTCTAAGATTTTTTTTCTATCGTCTTGGTTATTGATTGGACGAGACTCACCTTTTAGTTTTTTGACCGATGCATCAGAATTAATACCAACAATTAATTTATTACCTAAACTTTTAGCAAAATTTAAAAGCTCGATATGACCTGTATGGAGAATGTCAAAAACACCATTTGTAAAAACAATCTCTTCTTCTCTATTAGAGAGTTTTTCAATTCTTTTAACATGTCTTCCTTGACCAAATTCTGTTTCAAGCCAAAAATTTAATATTTCTTCCACCTGGGGGTATGGGGTAATCCAACTTCCCAAACATAAAACATTTGAATCATTATGCTCGCGACATCTTGGTGCTGTAAATTGATTGTGTACCAAGGCAGCTCTTATTTTTTCATTTCTATTGGCTGCTATACTCATGCCAACTCCAGTACCACATATTAAAATACCT
>Ga0208012_1000467_pt1 | contig 13986 bp, 19 predicted proteins | sample 15BtaG_FD_184090 | JGI IMG/M metagenome (GOLD analysis project Ga0208012, IMG submission 184090) | Marine viral communities from the Subarctic Pacific Ocean - 15B_ETSP_OMZ_AT15312_CsCl metaG (SPAdes) (version 2) | ecosystem: Environmental > Aquatic > Marine > Oceanic | place: Pacific Ocean... | reverse complement strand
AGCCTTTTTAGGGGAACAAGTTTCAAAATATTTAGTTAAAACAAGCTGGTTACAAGGTAGTTCCCTTACGAGCGTGACATTAGAAGGCACATGTACGATATCGCCCGCCTTCATCTATTCGTTCTCGCTCGCAGAGACCTCATCGGGCAAGAGGTCGTCGTCTTCGGAGCCACCAGCTTCTTCTTCCTCGGAGCCATTATTAAGATAGTTTATGTAACCAGCAAGAATATGTGAAGCCTCCATGAATCTATCATTAATCCTTGCGATACTCCTGCCAAATTCCTCTAGGCGGCGGCGCAACTCTAAAATATTATCGGCCTCAAGGGCATCGGACATGGCTTCACTCGTATTATCGATTTCCCTTCTAATTCTGTCTAGCTCTACTTCTGTAATCCGAACAACTTCTTCTGGAATCCTTTCTGCCTCTACTGAATAAGTAATATTTGCCTTCATTATTCCTCCTCAACGATGGCATAGCCGCTAGTAATCAAAGCACCGGCAACGGAAGCAGCATTCTGTAATGCACACCGGGTCACCTTCATGGGATCTATAACACCTTGTTCAATCATGTCAACTATTTTTTCTGTCGTGAAGTCCCAGCCTTTGTTCCCCTTGGCCCTACGAACCGCTTCTAACGTCACGTCTGGGCTCACCCCAGCATTACTAGCCATCTGGCGCAGGGGCTCACACATCGCATCCCAGACGATGTCACGCGATACATCTCTTTGAGACTTGGGCCTCTTTATGTTTGGCACCGCCCTGATTAAAGCGACACCACCACCGGGGACTATTCCTTCATCCTTAGCAGCCTTGACGGCTTCTAGGGCATCTTCGATACGGTGTCTCTTCTCTACCATCTCGACTTCGGTAGCAGCTCCAACACGGATTATTGCGATGCCTGAAGCTAAACGAGTAATTCTTTCTTGTATCCTCTCACATTCGTGCAAAGACTCTGTCTGCTCCAGTTCAACCTTTAAAGTTTCAATACGCTTGTCGACTTCTTTATAGTCCCCTTTGCCCCCGACAATTGTAGTTACACCTTTAGTTATTTCAATCTTCTTTGCCTGACCAAGATTGTCTAGCTTGACCTCCCGGAGCTTTAAGCCAGCAGACTTTGTAACATAGGTTGACCCCGTGGACAAGCACAGGTCCTTCATTATATTTCTTCTTTCCTCACCATAACGAGGAGCTTTTACAGCAGCTACCCTCATGGTTCCACGCATCGTATTCATTATCAATGCAGCCAAGGCTTGGCCCTCTATTTCGGAAGCTACAATGACCAGTGGTCGACCTTCTCTTGCCACTATCTCAAGGGTTGGAAGAATATCCTCCACCTTTTCAATTTTAGCATCTGCTACGAGAATGAAACAGTCTTCGTACACAACGGAGCCTCGACGTTCGTCCGTGATAAACGAACTTGAAGCATACCCAGAATCAAACCTGAAGCCTTCAACTAAATCAAGGGAGGTTTTCAAGGACCGGGCACCCTCTACTGTGATAGAGCCATCCTTGCCAACACATTCAACGGCCCTCGCAATTAAATCTCCAATTTCCGTGTCATTGTTAGCGGAAATCCTAGCAATATGTCTAATGTCTTCTATACTAGATATCGGTACCGCGATTGCTTCAAGACCCTCTACTACCTTCTCGACTGCCCTGTCAATACCCCGCTTAATCTCAATTGGAGAATGCCCAGAAGCAATCTGTCGCCTGGCCCCAGTATAAATAGCTCTAGCTAATACTGTAGCAGTTGTTGTACCATCTCCTGCTTCTGCGTTAGTCATACGAGAAGCCTGTTTAACAATCTGTGCTCCCGCATTTTCAAAGGGATCCTCAAGTTCCACAAACTCTGCGACCGTAACCCCATCTTTGGTGATGATAGGATTAGATCCAGCCCTTTTTAATATAACGTTCCTTCCTCTCGGTCCAAGAGTAGACGCGACATTGTCAGTTAATTTGTTGACGCCTGCTACGATCCTAGCAGTTAACTCGTCATCACAACAATAATGCTTTTTCACTTACCCTCCATATCTTCACTATAACACGGCAACGTCAAAACGCCAACAGAAAATCCGTCAAGACCCGCGCCGCCTTCCCAAGCTCCAGTGCTTACCCGGTACCCCTTCTTAATACTGCTCTGCACTATAGTTACATCGCCTGCACCAGCGGGAGCGTAGGCCAGATAAGTGTGGCCGTAGGAATTACCCACTACTTGATCATCTTCCAGGCCACTTTCATTCAAGTCTAATCTACCCCACCTTTGAATTATATGCCAACTTCCGGCAGTAAGTGGAGGAGCATCTCCATTTACCTTTTCGCGATATTCTACAGAACCACCTAACTTTTCTTTCGCAGCTTCCAAGGCACTCCACGGCTTATCACGGTCCCACACATTGGCTGCCTTCCACCACGCCTTGTTATATCTAGCGTAGTCACTTACAGTCAAGCCACAAACATCGTGGGCCACGTCTAAAACCCATGCGGCGCAAAGTGTACAGCAAGGTAAGTTTTCTTTCTTAGCCAATTCGTAGAAGGGACTAGAGGGCGCTATAACAAGCCAGCCCTTTCCAGTAATCTCCATAATATCTATCCTTATATAATCTCGTCTGCGATACCTAGATCGACAGCCTCTTGTGCTGTTAAATAGACGTTGGTCTTCTTTTTTAGAAGATTGCGAAGATACTTTTCAGTCATACTAGTCTCGTCTGCGAGAGCCTTGATATAATTGTCCTGTATTTTCTTAACCTCTTCGAATTCACACTCTAGCTGGTGCATGGGGCCGATGTAGCCCCCTATCACAGAGTGTATCATCACTCTGCAATGTTTACCTACATACCTCTTCCCTTTCGTGCCAGAGGCAAGCAGAAGAACCCCAGCAGACATGACCTTCCCTATTCCATACGTTGAAATAGAGTTTATACCTCCGTCCTTTATCATTCTCATGATATCGTACACCCCGAACATTTCGTCAGCGCTGCCCCCGGAAGTCGAAATATAAAAATCTATGTTTGGCTTAAGCTTCTCTATCTCAGCCTCTTCGATTTCTTCTTTCTCCATTAATAAAATGGTTGTTAAATATTCATCCGCGTTCTTTTGATTTAAAAGGAGCAAAGAAAAAATAACATCATTAATCGTTTCCTCCGTGATGTCGCCTATCAATGCAATCGCGCTCAGATTCGTTGGATCCATCGAAACACTTCCTTTTGTATCTTCCTTAAGCTCGGCTTCCCCATCTTCCTGGTCTAGCATACTTCTCCTCTCTTTTCTACAATGTAACCACGAACTGGTCACCTGTCAACGAAAAAAGCCATGCAAGTGCATGGCTTCTCGGTAAACTATTCTTTTAATTTTTACTTACGCTTCTTGAGCACAGAGCGCAGGCGCTGAGCGACTCTACGAGTCACTTCCTGAACCAGTTCCTTCTCGTCGATAAGCTCGACTTCATCAAGAATTTCTTCTTCGTCCTCCTCGTCCTCCAATCCAGCCTCTGGTCCAGCCTCTGGTCCGGGGCCTATTTCAGGCTCCATTTCAGGCTCCATTTCAGGCTCCATTTCAGGCTCCATTTCAGGCTCCATTCCGCCCAGATCTCCGCCGGCATCACCAGCGATTCTAGAAAGAATTTCTGCTGCCTGACCTAAAACATCTCTATCCTCTTCGGAAATCTCAACTTCGTCTGCTTCCCCGCCCACGTCTAGGGCCGGCTCATCCATTGGCTCATCTAATCCCGGCTCATCTAATCCCAGCTCGTCCTCGCCTCCAGCCTCGGGAGGGAGGGGAGCCTCCTCGGGAGGAAAGTCCTCGTCTTCATCATCACGGGCACCGTATGCGCCCATTTCACTAATAAGTTTATCACTTAAAGAGCCGACGTTGGCCAGCTTCATGAAGCGTCGAACGGTAGCTTCGTTAAGTAAAGTCTTCTTGCTCATAGCGTAAATCTCCTATAGAATAGTTTACATGTATAAATAGTGTTAGTAAACCAAAAAAACCATTTTATGTTACAAGTCTGGATGTTCTTCCTCTATGAGGTCGAAGATGCTTTCCACTTCTTGTTCCGAGAGGCCAAATACTTCCTTTATTTCCTCGCCCTTCTTAAGTAGTTTCTCGGAAAGGGATCGCTTCCTCTTAGAATGCCCTTGGTTGTTTTCTCTCCACTCATATAAGTAGGAGACTATTCTTGGATCTTTATTTATATAGCCAGTCACTATCGCTCGGAAGAAGCTTGCCTGCGTGAGATCATCGTGCTGCAACCTTATCTTCAGGTCTGCATGCCTCTTGTCTGTGTCGTTAAACATTATCTTCTTTTCTCTCACGCCATAATCACTCATCCTTCTCTCTCTTCAAGTCTTTGCTTAAAGTCTTCCATAATCTCTACTGCCTTCCCCCAGCAATCAGGGCAGTACAATCTTACCACACCTTCCTGCTCCCTAACAACAACAGACCAGGACATGACCATCTCTTTGTCCTTCTTGTCAAACGGCTTATCACATGTCAGGCAGTTATCCCCAAGCTTGCCAAACAGAGAAATCTTCTCTGATAGCTCGGGATTTCCGTCCTTCTTGGCTTGTTTGGCGGCTTCTCTACGTTGTCTTCTATTCATCTCTCCTCCTCTCTACAAGGGTGCTACTACTTTGTATCTTACCACCGCCCACATTCCAGAGCATTTCTATCCCCAGTTCCTTGCAGACATCCATCTCTGGCGTGTTGTCCTCTTTCCTGTCGCCTCCATTAGCAAATGCATCAAGCTTTATCCCCCTGAGGGATATGCAGACCGTGTTATCGTCATCATAAGCTTGGTACACTTCCGTAACCCCCTTTATCGACATAAGTATTTCGGACCTCTCGTCAAAGGGCATAAAAACATATCCCTTCTTTCTCAGAAGCCACTCGTCTGAGTTGGCGATGACTACTACGTTGCCATACTTAGAGGCTTCTTGTATCATTCTAACATGCCCAATATGTATAGGGTCAAAGCCTCCGCTAACTGCTATTCTTTTCATATTTCCTTCCTAAAATCATTTTCCCACAACAGTTACACTCAAAGGGAGACGCAATTACATCTTCACTTTTGTTGTAGTCAAATGTTATTTCCTCATCTCTCTTCAAGTCCCTCGTCGCTATTACAAAAAGACCACTAATCTTGCAGGTCGGATTACATGAGTGGTTTATATACCTTCCCACATCATCTTCAACGTGTTCCTTCTTAGACACCTGGATAGATGTTCTGGTTGGTTTGGTCGATATCTTGCCGTGGGCTAAATCATATACGACTTCGTCTTCAGAGCAGGGAATCCGGAGAAACACGCTGTTATAGCCAGAATTTGCTTTTATATAAATCACTTGTCTGTCGACCCCAACGCTCCGTCTCCACGGTCGCTAATAGTGATGGGATACCAACCATAAAGATTATCTTCTGCTGTCTCCATAAAACGTGCGTGGACAACGGGGATAAGAACCCCTTGTGCGATCTTGTCGCCAGCAGTAATAGTCTGTGTCTCTTTGCCCGTGTTGTGAAGGTTCACAAAAACCTCCCCGTCGTAACCAGAATCTACAACGCAAGCCCCAACCATAAGTTGCTTCTTGGCTGCGTTTCCGCTCCGATTCATAATCTGGAACATATACCCGTGTGGGATACCAAACTTCAAGCCAGTAGGTAGAATTTTGCTTTCTCCGGGCAGGATGCCCGTATGCCAACCATCTGGTGGGTTGAAACACAGGTCCAAGCCTGCATCGGAAGGGTTTGCCCTCACAGGCTTGTGCTCACAATGAGGCAAACAATAATATTCTAAAATCACTTTTTCTCCAAAGTTGTCTTACATCACAATCTAACACGAACTAACGATTTGTCGAGCTTGGCCATCGCGCTTCCAGAGCTGGGTACTTCCCTGGGCGCTTCTTAATAAATTCTATAGCGTTTTCCGCATTTCTAAGGAGCTTAAACATAAGACCAGTAGAAATTGAGAGTCTACCATATGCACGCGCGACATCCCGCAACTCAGACGCCTCTGCCATTCTAAATTCAAAGGCCGACTCCTCCGAGTATTCCATCTTGTCCAGCTCTTCCTCGGTCGGCTCTTCTCTTTCTGCTTGATCCCGGAATGATTTGTCCAGCTCGTCCAGCCGGGTTTTCAAAAGTTTGTAAGCTCTGGCTACCTTCGCCCGTGCCAGTTGGTTTTTGAGGTCCGGAGGCACTTCCAGGGCCCGGATATCCAACTTTTCTTTAAGGGAAGCAAGAAGCCCTACTATTTCTTCCTTAAGCAATCTTTCAATTATTTTGGTATTTTCTTCTGTCTGTTCTTCGGGATCGAGCCCACTGCCGATAGTCTTAAACTTTTTAAGCAGATCAGTTTCTTCTGGTCTCGGTCCAGTATATTTGGAAATGACATCTGGGTGTGTTTCCTGCATATATCTTACATTGACTAAATCGTCATCAGAAAATCCTAGCTGGTACTCTGCCCCAGAACTCAATTTTCCATGTACCTTTTCGACATGTCCTTTGAACTCTCCCATATAACGGCCCTTTAGCTCTTCAGGCCCAGACGCCCCGCCTTCACCACCTAAGCTTTCATGCGAAACAGGATAAAACTTACACAATCTTACTAAGTATCGATCTACTAACTGTTCGCCTGTCATACTCCTTCTTCTGTCCCCTTCTTCGGTTTCTAGTTCTATATATTTTTTTAGACTTTCTACAAGAGCTTCTTTACTTATACCATTTATACTGTTGTTTATAAAATATCTCACGGCCTTCCTAAAAGTGTCGGGACTATGACCTCTTGCTGTTATTATCGCAAATATTGAGCCGCCGTTGATACATTCTCTGAGCGCGTCCCAGGAGGGACCGGGTTTAGCAGACTGCAAATCTGCTAAAAATTGAGCGTCTCCCTCAACTCTAAAATTTCTAAAAGGTTCCTCAGCGAAATCAACTATCGTGTTGCCCCCATATTTAAAGGGTTCCTTGCCTACTTGCTCCCTATACTCAGCAAAACCAGCCGTACTCATACCAACTTCTTCGCCTTTGTCGGTTATTAACATAATTTTCGATGGCATGTGAACAACATTATCATCCCAGTCGAAGGCATAATATTTACCATCATGTACACCGTTTTCTATACCATCCTTCAGAAAATTTCTCCAGCTCTCAAATATCAGTTTCATAAGAAATACCTCTGCATACTAACTAGGCCAATAACTGCCAATAAGATGAAATTTTGCCTCTGGTAGAGAAACCCCATTCTAAATTATGTTCAGGTTTAATAAGGTAGGGAGCATTGATAATAATGTTGTCTCCCTTCTTCGGATTAACCCCCCAGCATCTAATCTTTGTCATAACAGAATTACTGTCTGTGACCTCTACCTCAAAGTAGTCTTTACCTGTCTTTGTTTTCTTTCTTTTTATCGTTCTTGGTATCACCCAAGCAACGCGAAGGTCAGGGTCAAACTCTGAAATCGGAGGCACACAACTTTGAGCTAGGCCATCGATAATATCTTGTGACATGATTCTCTCAAACGGAAACCTCCCTGTCAATGATACAATGTTCTGTATCTCTTGTTCCGTGGTGAAGTCGCATTCCGGGGCATAAGTTTCAATATTCTCATTAAACTTCTTCTTGTTTCTAGGCCTATCGACAGCGACTGCACTCCAAAAGTGCTTCCTGCCTGTAAAGCGGTTGTCTATAAACCCGTCCATAGCCTCGCAGCGAATTAAAACATCAAGACACCTCTTGTTTAGTTTGGAATAAACGATATTCTCGTTAAACAAGAAGTCCTCGATTGTTTCGAAGGGTCGGTTATTTAAAATCTGGTCTATCGCAGCATCTCCAAGACCTTTAACACTGCTCAAAGGCTGGATGAGCGTCTTCCCATTTAGAGAGATTTCCCACACTCTTCCGGAAGTATTAACATTTACTGGCTCTATCTCAAATCCAAAGGACTTGGCAATACTAAGAGCCTTTTCCTTTCTGGTCTCAGGTTCCTTATCCAAAAACGCTGCCATCCATTCAGAGGGGTAGTAATTGAGAAGCCATGCACACTGGTAGGAGAGCATCGAATAACAAACCGCATGGGACTTGTTGAACCCATACCCAGAGAAGTATTCAAAGGTCTCCCACAACCTCTCTGCTGTCCCGGACTTAAGTCCTTTATCAATACAGCCTTGAATAAACTTTCTACGAAGAACTTTCTTGACTTTAGCTTCCTTGCCGGTGCCCTTCTTAGTAAGCACCTTGCGAAGCATATTTCCCTCATCTAGGGAGATATCCTTACCAAGTTTATGGGCAAGCATAGCTATCTGCTCCTGGAAAATTAGGAACCCATGTGTCTGTCCAGTCACTTCGCGATGTATACCATTAACGTACTTGACATATTGCGGGTTATTCTTCGCTTCTAAGAACTGCTCATGCACTTTGGCTGCCAAAGGTCCAGGTCTATAGGTAGAAGTTATAATCGCGAGGTCAATAATACCGCTTGGCTTGACTTGAGTACAATACTTCTGCACTCCTTCTTCTGTGAACTGGAACGTCCCAGCCCACTTGCCTTCGTGGAAGATATTCTTATAAACTTCTTGGTCATCAAAATCAATAACATCTGGGTGTAGAGTATTATTATAGTACTCTTTCACATCCTCAAAGGTTGGGTTCTCGATTCCCTTATGACGACGAAGAATATGATAAATTGCTCCGTCAATCATTCGGATAGTAGACAAGCCAAGCAAATCAAACTTGATGAAGCCCATGGGTTCAAGGTGCCTAACATTCTGGCCCTCAGACCATGGAGTTTGTCTCACATTTTTAGAAGATATGAGGGGCATGTAGTAATCTAGGTTTTCCGCTATCACAACACCGCCAGCATGCCTAGAGCATGAACGAACTTGTCCGTAGAGGGTGTCTACATGGGTAGCGATATTTGGATATCTAATCAAGAAGTTCCGCAAAGAAGGAGAAAACTCCTTTACCTCCTCGAAAGTCGGTGTGTAAACCCCAGACTTGATCCCATGCCTGTTCTTCGCCTCTCTCGTTGCTTCGATCATCATCACCCCAGTCACAGAATTAACTTCTTGAAATGGGACGCCATACAGCTTAGAGATATCTTTAATAAGAGACTTTAACTGTAATGTATTCCAATTAGAAATTGGAGCAACAACATCGTTCCCCCACTTTTCAACAAGGATCTCCTTCAATTCCATCGGGCTGGCTACGTCGTAATCTATATCCGGGTAGTCTGTGGCATCCGACCGTAAAAACCGTGCAAACTGAAGGCCATACTTAAGCGGGTCTACCTGTGTAATATTCAATGAGTAGGCCACAAGAGAACCAGCAGCAGACCCTCTGCCAGTGCCGGTAAGCATCACTTCATTAGCAATATCGGAAATCTGGTCCATGGTTAAGAAATATTTTGAGAAGCCCCTGTCTTTAATAATGTCGAGTTCCATTCGCAACCGGTCTATATACTTCTTATTGTGGTGCAGCCCTCTTGAGTGGAGCCCGGTTAAGCACAACTTCATAAGAGCCGAATCTGCTGTCTCCCCTGCGGGGACAACGAAGTCTGGAAGTCTAACTGTGTTGTCCGGGAAAAACGATTCAATTCTCTCATGAGCGATCTTGTAAGTTTCCTTTATAGAATCCAGTACAAGTTGATCGTCGTAAGAAACCCCAACTTCTTCGGAGTATTGTTTATAAGACGCCCACATCTGGTCTCCGTTCTTCGGATAAAGCTCATAGCCAATCTCTTCCACCCCATCCGGTAGTTCAGTACTCTCTCCCCACGTTGGCTTACCCTTTCCGAGCCACCCGAGCCTTCTATACAGCTCCCTATCCTTCCATGCGTCTGGGTTAGGATAGTGGCTATCTGCTGTAGAAATTAGGTGGATGCCGAACTCTTCATGCATTTTAATAATATAACGGTTTAGATCATGCTGCTCAGAAATATTATTCCATTGCAGTTCACCATACCAGCGATCCCCAAACACTTTAATCATGCGGCGGGTAACATCCCTCATAGCGTCCAGGACGGCCTCCTCCCCTTTGTCTTGGTTCTCCCAAAGACACCCAGCGTAAACTCCTCCAAGACAAGCAGAGGCAGCTATGATACCCTCTCCATACTTCTCTAGAAGGTCATAATCGACGCGGGGATATCGATAGAACCTTTCTGGCTGGTAGGACTCCGATACAATCTTAAAAAGATTATTCAACCCCTTCTGGTTCTGGGCCAACAGAATTAAGTGTCTGCGTCTATTCAAGATATTTTTGGAAGCTTTCTTAGATTCTGCCTCGTCCTCTACTGTTGCGCCGGAAGTCTGGGACTTCTTAGCGGCACGAGAAGCTTTCTTATCCAACATTATTGTATCGTATTCTTCCTTCCATTCTTTAACAGAGGGAACAAAATATGCCTCACATCCATAAATAGGTTTAAAGTTTTTGCCTTCTCCCTGCATCTGACGGGCGTGTAAAACCTGCCAGGCTAGGCCATTCATATTACCATGGTCAGTAAGCGCAAGAGCATCCATGCCATTTTCATAGGCATAGTCCATATGTTCTTTCGGATACCCAAGAGCATCAAAGATTGAACCAGCAACTGAATGGGCATGGAGCCCAACAAAAGGTATTTTACTCATTCACATCCACCCCCATCTCGTTCCACTCCCTGTACGAAAGAAAAAGCTTATTTGGCCTTCGCATCAGAGCCTGGTGTTCAGATGCCATATATGTAACATAGCCATCCCAGTTGTCAATGCTATAATTCCAAGGTAGTTCTACAACCCTGGAGTCATCTACATTTGCACCACCAAATATCTTTTCCAATGTAAAGTATCTAGCGGTGTGCCTTTGTCCGATTGGGTGTCTCTCTCTTGGGTATATCCCTTCTGTGGGTGTTTTATATAGCCCCTTGCCCTCTTTTCTTATCACTCTTCTGTACTTTACAAAGTCGTCTTTGTCGAAAGTAAACCCTAACTTTTCTCCGTCTCTTATAGTTTTGCCATCATGGCTTAGGTAGAATCCTTCTGGGCTGGATATCTTTAATCTATGCTCACGCACGACACTGGGGTCGTATACCGAATATGGGAAAGATACATAATATCTCCCCGGAACCAGCCATTTACTCATGTTAATTGATATTTTAAATATACTAAGCGCTCCATATATTATACTCCACCCGAAACTATCTATCTTGTCTCTGTGTTTGGGGTGTATTGGAACATAAAATATTGGTATCGCCTTCCTGCTGGCAGACGGGTATGTATCAAGCTTTCTTAGCCAAACCGGGTCTTGTACAAGTTCCCCTACTCTGTGTCTTATGACCGGCGAAATGTCGTCATTACAAACGATCCATATTGTTTCACAACCAGCCCACGCACACTCCATCACAGATCTCTCAATAGCCGTGAGTCTAGATGCAATAGGCATCATACAGTCAGGCCACTCGAAATTAAAAGAAAAATCGTTCTTATGCACTGGGATGATCCCAGCTAAATGAAAATTGTTCATATTAAATTAGAAACTCTACCTAAATAGCCATCAAGAATAACTGGCTTCTTAATAATTTTGCTAAAATCTTGATGATTGAAAGTGAATCTTCTATCTTTCTCGTACTTGTTTTTTACACGTCGTACTATCTCTCGGTGAGCCGGTTCAAGCTTGATAGCATAATATTTATAGCGGTCTGGATTCTTCACGTCCCTACCATTTCTCGTGCCCCTCATCCCTAACTTCTTGAACAAGTCGAGAAGCTTAAACTTTACATAAGTATCTGAGTACGCAAAATCGTTTAACTGCTCGTCGGTTAAGTAAGACACAGCAACTAAATCTTTATTTGTAGTATTGTTATTCCTGTAAGAAGGATAGAAGTGAACCGTCTTTACAAAATCATCTTTATAGTTAAACACATCATATTGATGTTTGCCACCCGAGGAGATATTAACCCAATCATAAACTATATTTTTATATTTTATCTGCGTCACCATCGGAGGCAAGCCCGTGAGGCCTTCCTCATCAAAAATAATCAACTTTTTAAAAGTAATCAATTTCTTTCCGGCACGGCCGCAATTGACTGTCATCTGTTTCCCAAAAATACTTGCAGAAAGCGCCGTGTCCCCACATAATACTTTCCCGGATAAGCCCAAAAGAAACAAGAGCTTTTGCCAAACTTGTGTTTTTTTGGGGCCGCAGGTTATGACGCCAGATGCCGTTTTCATTTCTATGCTTGGGGGAAAATGCATTTGTTCGAAAACGACATCCGGCGTGAGGCGGTCATGTTCAAATGGAGGCTTTAAATTGATATATAAAACCGACAAATTATGAACATAGGCGTATGCTAACGCCTCCAGACTACCTCCAATAACGAGTTTGTTAAGGTTCATATCACCATTAGTAAACAAGCCATTGCATTATTAGCCATATGTGCCACAGTTGAAGGGCCTAGTACTCCTGTCTTTGATCTTAGCCATCCTAGAAAAAAACTTAACGGAAGAAGTCCGATTACGTGCAAGAACTCCCAATGGACGAGGGCGAATAGAAGAGATACCGTTACCCAAACAAAATTGGGTGTCATAACTTTAGAGGCCAGACTCCAAAGAACTCCTCGGAAAAGCCACTCTTCGACGGGAGGGAGAAACACCACGATGATAAAAAAAACCGTCATCTGCGGGAATCCGATGCCACTACTAAAGAACTCGGAAACGATAGTTAGCTCCTTGGGGGCCAGGGCGGGGATTGCAGACGCAACCTGAGCGACAAGCCAAGTAGGAATTAAACTAATTGTAGCTCCTCCTAGCAAAGCCGTCAGGTAAGGGCGCTTCACTTTCCTTGCCCCCGGTACCTCTTCCTATATCCTTTAGGAACCGTGCCCTCTGAGCCTAGCGACTTAAACTTTGATCTTTTACCCTGCCCGATACTCGTCTTCTTGCCAACACCCTCTTTCGGTGTCCAGCCATTCTTCTCTTTTGCCATTATAAACTCCTTCTAAGTCTTAATATCTCTTCTCTCAAGGCACAATTCTCTTCAATAAGAATTTTCATTTTAAGCTCTGGTGTGTCGACCGCCTTAACTAAATCGTCACATCCACCAACAAACTCCTCTCCAATATAGATAGCTGGAACAGTTTTTTGTCCAGTATTATTAATAATCATTTCTCGCAAATCTGGTTGATTGGTCACGTCCACGAGATGCAAACTACACTTCAAATCCTTTAAGATAATTTCTCTTGCTTTTTCGCAAAAAGGACAACCTGTCTTGACGTACATTTTAAATATTGATCTTCCCAAAAACACTATTTCTCCTTATAAATTAGCATTCCGATTGGAAGCCCGCCTTTATCTTCTAAATAGAACTCATTCTTTGTTTCGCCCTTTACCATTCTCTTATATTTTATGTTTTTTTTAGCATACTCTACAGCGTCTTCTTTCAGCTTAAACTTCTTTATTCGCTTGCCTTGGATATAACGGTTGTTGGCCTGCCAAATCTCCCACATCATTTCTGTTCTCCGTAGGGCGTCACATCCCAATCGTTTTCTATTTCTTCTTCCTCTGCGAGCCTCTTGAGTGCTTCTTTGTGAGCTTCTATAAACCGCTCGCTGGCTTCTTCGCTCTCCTCAATCTCAATCCACTCAAGGACAACCTTCTTTAGCTCTTCCCAACGATATCTAACCTCGTTGCCTTCTGTGTCGGAGAAGAGGACGTGTAAAATCTGTTTTGTCGTTCCGTCCGGTTCAACTTCAACACCCGGTGATATCATTTTCATTGATGACTTACTCATTCTTCGCTCTCCTCCAACTCACTATACCAACAGGGTTTCATATCCGCCACCTCTGGGTTGTGCGGATTGGGCTCAAACCGTAAATCAAGCGATCCAACGCCGTCATAGTAGCAGTAGGCAGACCCAGTGGAAATCAAATAATAGATTCCTTCTTCTTTGCCCGTGAAAGGTTCTCTATCAGAAATCTCGCCTCGGTATTCCACCTGCTTCCCTTTGTAGGTCTTTGGGCGGTTATCGCTCA
>Ga0208012_1000465_pt1 | contig 14026 bp, 15 predicted proteins | sample 15BtaG_FD_184090 | JGI IMG/M metagenome (GOLD analysis project Ga0208012, IMG submission 184090) | Marine viral communities from the Subarctic Pacific Ocean - 15B_ETSP_OMZ_AT15312_CsCl metaG (SPAdes) (version 2) | ecosystem: Environmental > Aquatic > Marine > Oceanic | place: Pacific Ocean... | reverse complement strand
CTTACTCATATCTTTTAATGGTTTTGAAAACGATGCTGAACAATGGATTGCTTATAAATGCGATCAAGGTGCCGAAGTTCAAAGAAATATTTCTTATGATGGTGCAGGAACACCTACAGCAGAACCTGTAAATCTATTAGATAATACTTGGCATAATTTAATTATAAATTATAAAGGAGTAGCTTCGGACGGAAATACTGCCTACCTAGGTCCCGATCCTACAGGAGTAGCAGGACATCCTCAAGACGGATACGAATTTCATGTTTCTATGGATGGTCAATTAACTGATAGTATAAATAGTAACAAAGGTTTTAATGCTGCTAAAACAGTAAATGGAGATGGTATTGCAACCTTAGATATAGAAGATAAACATTTAAAAAATGTCTCGGACACATATGTTCCAACAACCTTTTTTGCTTCAGGAATACATGAAGCCCTTGCAACAGATTCTAAGTATGCTTATCAAGGCTACATAGATGAAACTTCTTTTCATACCGATTCTTGGTGGAAGAAAACGTCAGGAAATATTTATCAAATGTGTGACTGCCCTATTGAATCTGTATGGGGAGACAATGCTCAAAGATTAACTGGAGGACAGGCAAATTCTCCTGCAGCATACGGCTTTACTCCAATGGATAATACCCCGAGCGTACCTCATGATCTAATGGACCCTCAATCAATTATGACAAAGCCCGGAGATTGGGCTTGGATAGAACCATTCCCAGAAGGAATGTATAGATGCGATGAAAACATGCCGGGACATACATCCCAATCTCTATGTGAAGCTGATACATTGGTAGGTAGACAAGCACATAGTGATTATGGAGTGAATGGTAGCCTAGGAATGGGTCATTGGACAGCAAATGGTGGTGGGTTAGAAGCCTATTACAGATGGGGTGACGTACCTACAGATTGTCAAAACTGCGTTAACGAGGCTAGAGGATACACATCCGGTATTAGCGATGATGCTGCCAGAGCAAATGTAGAAGATTCTTTGAAAAGATCAGCAAATATTGAAGGTTCTCTAGATTGGAGAGATTTAAAATTAGGAATAACTACCGCAGAAAAAATTTACGTAGCAGGTTCCTCCGGAGGTAGTGGAGGCGGATCAGTAGAGTACTTAGATGCAATAAACGATTGCTCGGCTACCGGAAATCATGTAATAACACATTTAAACGTACCTCACCTACATCATGTTAGAGTTGTATATACCGGAGATGGTGCCTGTAATGCAGCTTCTTGTAGTATAGGTGGACACACAACAAAAGAATCTTGTGAAGCGGCTTCTGGAACGTGGACAGAGGGACAATGTATAGCATCTCTATTTTATAGAAAGGAGAAATAATGGCATCAGGAAATTTTGTTAGTATTTTAAAAGACGTATCCTGCCCTCAAGCAGGTGCAACCATACATACAGGAGATTCGGTTGCAATAGAAAATCATATGGTAGATTTACTCTTATGTGCAACATGTACAGTAGTAGCTCCAAGTACAAGTGCTACGGTAAAATTTACCTTAGAACACAGTCCGGATGGATCTAGTTTCAGTGCGGTTACAGATAGTGCCGGAGATGTAATAGAATTTGAATGTACGGCAGGTTCGGCTTGTCAATGTGCAATAATAGATACACCCCTTTTACCTCATGTTAGAGCAACATGTATCCAAGGGGGAACAGATAACGTATTATGTAAATTAGATTTATATTATAGAACTCAAAAATAGGAGAAAAATATGGCAGTAGCATCACATTTTATAGATATACTAGATGGGGAATTTCACTTAATTCCTTCTAATGCAAAGAATATTGTAATTCTTGTTGAAGGAAGTGGGAGTTGTAAAATTAGCCATTCACCAAATAAAGAAACTATACAAGAATTAGATACATTATGCAAAAAAGGTGTAACGGAGATTGAAAATACTTTAACGCATTTTATAAAAGCATCAAGTATAAAAGGTTCACCGAAATCTATTAAATTATACTACGGAGTTTAATATGCCTTACATATCGTTAGGAAAAGAATCAGAGCTACAAATACAAGTCCCGACTAGAGGAACGACTAATTGGGAAGAGGTAATGAGAGAACAATGCTTCATGAATATAGTAGAACATGATCATACTGGAAATGGCAAAGGTACTCAAATTACTGAAACGGCTTTAGCAGATGATGCTGTAACCGATGCAAAAAGAGCAGATTTTATCTCTTCTGGAACAGCAACATTACTTGGAGGAGTAGTATCGCCAACTGATACAGGGGTAATAAATATAAATACTGGAGATGTGGTAAGAGTAAATTATAGTTTGACTGAAGATGCTCAGACTTATGCTGCTTATGGAGCTATGATAATCATGTTAGATGCGGCAGGAAATATGCAAAATCACAATGACTGGGGATATACCTCTGGTGGAAGTGTAAATTTAGGAATTATCTTCACAGTAGAGGGAGGTTTATTAAAATATACCACAGGATCAAGTGGTACAATAACAATGAAATATAAAGTCTTTACGGTATTATAAGGAGAAAATAATGGGTATGCTTAGCGATGAAAGTTTTAGAAATGTACCTGCACCAGAAACAGATTGGTGGAGTTCTATGACAGGTGGAGTAAATGATTTTATGGGAAATCTTTTTGGTGGAGGTGGTAGTACTTCTAATAAAGATAAATCCAAATTAGCAAAATTGGCTATGGGAGATTCTAAATCAACGTCTACTGCAGAAGGAGCTATTAAAGCTGGATTAAGCGGTTTAATTGGAAGTGGTGGGAATCCTTATGTAGCAATTGGAAGTGCTATAATTGGTGGTCTTGGGGCACAGAAAAGAGCAAAATTAATAAAATTAGAACAAGCACGTCAAGAGCGAGAATTAAAAGCACAAAAAAGACGAATGGCACAAGATAGAAAATTAAATGCTTTATCGGGTCTTCAAAATACTTTAAAGGACGTAATTAGCTTATAGGATATAAAATGAGTAGATATGTAAAATATTTAATAGATCAAGTAAGGAAGGAAACAGAAAATGAAGATTCTGCAGATTTCATTGGGATACAAGACTCAGAATTTATACAATATATAAATGATGCTCAATATAATATACAATCTATTATTGTAGCTCAACATCCAGACGTATTTGTAGAACAGACTACATTTACAGGATTTACATCAGGTGATTCTACTGTAGACATACCTAAAAATGCTTTCTTAGGAAATAAACTCTTACATGTAGAATATTCTCCAGATGGTAGTGAGAATAGTTATTATCCTCTAGATGAAGTATCTTTTAAACGTAAAAATATTGGTATAGAAGGTGCTCCTGCACATTATACTAGATATTCCGGTAAAATAGCTTTAACACCCGATCCTAACAATGCTTCAGGTAAATTAAGAGTATTTTATATAAAAAGAATAAATGAACTAGATTTAAGAAGAGCTGAAGTCAAAAGTGTTACTCTTGGAAGTAATACAATAACTACATTAAAAGCAGATCCAAGTAAGAATATAGATAAATCCTCTTTAGAAGAACATAATTACATATGTGTAGTAGATAAGAATGGCGAAACTAAAATGAAAAATATACCTCTATTGTCTATTAATTCTTCTACTGGATTAGTAACCTTGGATACACATACATTTGAATCTGGAGAAACAATCTCTGCAGGAGATTTTATAGTAGGTGGAAAGTTTACTAGTACTCATTCAGAATTAGATGCTTCTGTAGAAAGATACTTAATAGCATATGCTGCATGGAAAATATTAAAAAGAGATTCTTCAATAGATTCTATAGAAATAGAGAAAGAATTAAAATTAATGTCAACCGATATTGTAAAAAGTTACTCTGTTGTAAGTGAAGATATACAATATATACCTCAACTAACTAGTTGGGATGATTGGACGATATCATAATGGGCGTACAACACCAAATTTCTAAAGTACTAGGATCTTTTAAAGGACTGAATTTAAGAAGTTCTGAATTATTAAAGACTTCTGATTATTCTACAGCAATGGATAATGTAATTATTCGTAAGAATGGTGCTTTAGTAAAAAGAAAAGGTTTTAGATCTTTAGCAATTAATACTACTTCTACAGGATCGCATGGATTTGGTTTAGTTAATTATAAAAATGTAAATATTTCTACAGGTTTAACTACAGAAGAATTAATAACTTTTGGAAATGAGACTGCAAGTAAAATGGAAACAGTTACATTAGTTCTTACTAATACTCGAGAAAGTAATGATCAAGCTACTTATTTTTCTAACACTGTTAGATGTGATAATGCTGTTTATTTAGATATAAAAGCTAATGGTTCTAGTATGATTGCTACCTTACGAGCAAATGAACGATTACTACAGTCATCTAAAGGAGATACTTCTGAAAGTAAGATTGTTCCAGTATATGCAGGACATGTTTTTAAAGCAGGAATGACATTACTATATTATGATAAAAATGATCCGGGTAAGGAACAAGGAACTTTAATTCTAAAAGCAGATGCTGAGACTTTAGAAGTAGAGGATGAAATATCTGTGGATGATAACTATATCCTTCAACAAGTAGGTGTTAGAGAAATAATGAGTTATGATCTAGGAACTGGCACTGTAAGTGATCCTAGTATAGATAATTTAGTTACCCAAATAGAAGCAGCGGTAACTTATATTGGAGCTAATGTTTATGCAAGAACTAATCCCAGTGGATCTACTACTAGAATAGAAGTTGTCGCTTTTGGATATTCTATTGAGCAATTTGTAGTTGGAGATACAGTCTATGCTTATTATGGAGCAGATATACGAAATTTAGGTACTATAACTGCTATAGATGTAGGTGCAAGTACTTTTGATACAAATGTAAATGATACTGTTGTAGGAACAGGGGGATATAATTGGCGAATTTATGCTTACGGACCTTCTATAACTGTAGGGGGAACAACTAGTGCATCTATAAAAGCTGCTGTAATAGATCCTCAAAATAATTTATTAATTTCAAATGCAGCTACGGAGATTAACTGGTATAATGAAACAGCTTTAACTGCACCGACAGGATATACTTTAGATTTAAATATGAATCAACTTCCGGGATCTGTAGATGAAAATGTCTCTACTACGCAATTAGGAGATTGTCTCTATATTGCTTCAGGAGAATCTAATCCAATATTTAAATATGATGGAACTAGAATTTACAAAGCAGGTTTACCAACTCCTTCGGTACCTAGTTTAGCAGTTAATCCTTCAGGACCTATGCATTCTGGAACTTTTTTATATAAAATTCAATATATTTATACAGATGCCAAAGGTAATATAATACATAGTTATCCTTCTACTCCTGCTCAAGCTATTACAATACCCTCTAATAATGAGGTAGATGTTACAGTAAATAATATTTTAAATACTTCTGGATATGATACTGATTCTTCTAATTTAAAAATTAGAATTTGGAGAACTATTGATGGGGCATCTGCAATAGATAATTTTTATCTTGCAAATGAAGTAGTTAATGATGGAACTACAGCTACTCAAATTGTTATAGACCAGCTTACAGATACACAATTACAAGCAAACGAGATCTTTCAGGAATTTTCAGAATTACAATACAGTGGTATACCTTCAGGTAAGTATATAACTTCTCACCAAGGATGTCTTGTTGTATCAGGTATTAACTCTGAACCCACTACATTTAAATACAGTAAAGATTTTAATAATCCAGAAAATTTTCCTGTTAGCGGAGGTCAGCAAACTGAGCATCCTTTAGGATCTAAAATAACTGGATTAGGTACTTTAAATAATAATTTATATATTTTTCAAGATGAATCAGTCTTTTCAACTAATGGTACACTTTCTTTAGGAGGACTTCCTTTAGCACAAGTTGGAGGAGATGAATTAGTAGGTTGTGCAGCTCATGCTTCTATTAAAGAAATTAAAGGAACATTATTCTTCTTATCTAAAAGAGGTATATATGCCGTAGCTCCGGGAGCATCTATTACAGAAGTAAGTTATCCTATTCAACCTGAATTTTTTAATATAACTAAAACATTTAACTTTAAAAAAGCAGTAGCTATGAACTGGATTAAAGAAGACAGTTATGTACTTACTTTACCTGTAGATTCTGTTATAAGCGGACCTGCAGCAGGTACTGATATAGACTTATCTGAAACATTTGTATATAACTACTTTAGAAAAGCATGGTCTAAATTTAAAGGAATAGACTTAACTGGAGGAGTATGTGGTACAAGTGATTCCGAGTATTTCTTTAATAGTAGGGGTGGGGATATTTCTGTAAATGCATGTACTTTAAATAAAATAAAAGATACTAATACAGACATAGATTACTCAGATCATGAGAAAGCCATTAGTGCTGTTTATAAAACAAATTGGGAACATTCGGGTTCTCCATCTATATTTAAAAAATATTTAAAATTAAAAGTACATTCGTATGATACAAATTCGGATTTTGAAACATCTACATTTAAGTTAACTACAAATATACAAACAGATTATGTAGATAATACATTAGCAACCTTAACTTTTGATATGTCAGGTGGTTATGGTAATGGATGGGGAGAAAATGCTCAGTACGGAAATACTCCTTGGGGGAGCGTAATTATTCCTTTTATGAAATCTAAACTACCTAATAAAAAATGTAAATCTATATTGATTGGTTTTGAAAATAATGAAGTAAACTCAAATATATTACTCTCGGGTTATGAGGTGGAAGTAGCGGCTCCATATAGAGCGGAGATAAAAGAATAATGAAATTTGATTTTGGAAATATATTAAATTTAAAAGACCTCTTAGAAATGCTAAGAACGGGATTATCTGAATTAGATTTATTAGATAATACTAAATCTTTTCAAGTTTCCAATATATCCATATCTGCAGGAGATGATTTGAAAATTAGAAACGAATTAAACATCATCCCTAGTAAATACATACTTACAAGTCAAGAAGGAAATGGACTAGTAACTAAATCTGATCCGAGTAGTAAACCTTGGACAGCAAATCATTTATATTTAAAAAACAACGGATCTGCTACTGTTAAAATTTCAGTAGTTTTTATGAGGTAAATATGTCAACGAAAAAGAGAATACAGGTAATTCCAGATTTATATACTAAGGAAACAGGTATAAATCCACCATCCCCGGGCAAAATGGGTAGGAAGGGTTTTTCATTTGGATGGATTTCTAATCCTAATTACGAAAAAGAAAAAGCTGAGTATGATTATAATAAACTTCAGTATAATCAAGCTCATTATATTGTAGATAATTTTAGGAGATCTACTTCTGGTCAGGGTTCTTATAAAACTTTTCCAGTAGATAAATTCCTTAAAAGCTACAAACCTGTTAATGAGGATATTTTCTTTAGTGGTAAATTCTCTATGGTTTTGCCTCAACACGCTCATAATAAACCTACTCAAAACTCTTATCCAATACCTATGACATTTGATTTTTCAAAGGCAGGTGTAGAGCAGGTTGTAAAAAATACCACAAGTCCTACTAAACCTACTGTTACCACATCTAAAAAAGGAGATATGGCTGCAACAACAAAAGCTATTAAAAAGACTGAAGAAGCAGATACGGCACCTTCAGTACATGGGCAGATGACACCAGAAGAAAAAGAAATATTTGACACTTTAACTAACGATGATGATGCTATGAAAAGTGTTAGGGCAAATACACGAATGGACACAGCTGATAAACATGGTAAAATAGATTCTTTAACAGATGAGGATATAAAAAATAAAATAAGAGATGATATTAAAACTGGCAAAATTGAAATTGAAAAAGATGATGACAAAATTAGGGTTGGAAATAGAGATATAAAAATTACAAGAGAAGGTGATGGTGGAATGTCTGTAAAAGATGTCACTCCTAAAACAACTAAATCAGGTGGACTATCTGGTTTTGTTAGTGATGCTCTTGGTTTTGTAGGGGAAGGAGCAACTACTGTAATAAAGCACACAGTTGGAGAAGAAGGTTTAGGAGGTATTGTAACAGAAGCAGTTGGTGCGGTTGGAGATGGTGTTATTAGACCTGTAATGGATTATTTTGGTGAAAACCCTGAAATAGCATTTGCTATAATGGTCGGAGGACCTGTAGGGGCAGCTTATGCAGCAGAAGCAGCAGCAGCTATGGGAATGACTGCGGCAGAAATTACCGCTGCAAGTGCAACATGGGGTGCTACATCAGCAGGTGCTACATATATTGCTACAAAAGGAGGCGGTGCGGCTTTAGATAAGGTATCTGAGAATATAAACCTAGGCGGTATGAGTGATGATGAAAGAGATGAATTTCAATTAGCTCAAGCTGAAAAAGATAAAATATATACTACTACAGAAACAGAAATAGCAAGTAATGCTCAAGATATTCTTGATGAAGCAAATAAACCTCCAACAACTCCAACAACTCCAACAACTCCAACAACTCCAACAACTCCAACAACTCCAACAGAGGCAGGGTCTTTAAATAATAATACAGATATAGCAACCATTGCTCAAGGAAGTAATATTACTCCTTTAAGAGATACTTCTGCAGAAGGAATATCTAATAATGTAGATTATTCTGGTATTAAAACTGCTCTAGGAGATAAAGCAGGTGGTGCTTTTGAATCAGGGGCAACATGGGGAACAGATTTTCTAGGTCGTTTACCTCGTATGTCAGAAGATCCTCAAGTTAGAAGTGCTTTAAATGCGTTGCAAGAACGTGTAGATAAGGGTGTTTACAGTACACAGGATATGATGAGAATGAGAAGTGCTGCAAGACAATCTGCTAAATCAGAAACTGATCGTCAACTATCTCAAGCTAGAGGACAAATGTCAAGAGGCGGAATTAGAGGAGCATCGGCTCAAATGATGCAACAAGATTTAGGACAAAAATTAGCAGAATCTCAACTAGCTTCTGAAAGAAGTTTAATGATGGCAGAAGCAGATAAACGAGGAGAAGCTATAAAAGATTTAGGTACATTTTCTATGGATACTAGGAAAGAAGATACTGACTTAGCTTTAAAAGAAAAAATGTTCGCTCTTGGTGGAGGGAAAACTTTTTTAGATTTTCTTATGGCAGATCAAGATAATGTAGCAAATTTTCCAATAGACTTACAAAATTATATATCAGAGGCTAGTAAAGAATATTACGACTTAGAATAATAGGAGATAAAAATGGCAGACAATAAAGAGCCTACATTGGCAGAACAACTAAAAGAAGCATTGGCGGCAATGACCCCTGCTTTAGTTGGTGGAATAGTTGGTGGCATGGGTGGAGGAGGACTCCGAGGACAAATTGGAGGAATGGAAGCTGGACAAAAAGCAAGTGATCAGTACCAACAACTACAATTACAACGTCAAAAAGCCATTGCTCAACAACAACTAGAACAACAAGCTTTACTGCAGAAAAACACTATGACCCCTTATCAAAAGGCTACTATAGATCGACAAAAAGCAGAAATAGAGTCTAGGGAAAGAATAGCTAAAATGGAAGCTCAAGCTAGACAAAATGCAAGAAACGCTGACCAACAACGTAAACAAGAAATTCATCAACTAAAAGTTAGTAAAGCTTTAGATAGTAAAGAAGCATCTTTAGATATCACTAATAATTCAATTGAAGATATGGAAAAAGCAAATAAATTATTAGATGAAGGAGGTGTAACTGGATTTATAGATGGAACATTGGGGGCAACTTTTGATAAATTAAGAGGAAACCCTAAAGCTGCAGGAAGATTGTTATTAGAAAAATTAAAAGTAGATGATGCCCTTCTACGTGTAGCAAAAACTAAAGGTGCAATTTCTGATAAAGAAATGAAATTATTTTTATCTCCGGCTCCAACTATGTTAGATGATGAAAAAACTTGGAAAGCTTGGATTGCTCCTAGATTAGAATCTACTAAAAAAATAAGAGATAGATTGTCTAAAGGAAGTCAAGTAAAAGATCCTGCTACTGAAGAACAGTTACAAGAATATTCTCAATCATTACCACAAGAAAGTAGTAAATCATCTGGAAGATTAGAACAATTAAGTAAAGAACAAAGAGCAGAACTATATAGGAAATTACAACAGTAAGGATTATTATGGAAATAAATGATTTAACTCCCGAAGAAATTGCCGAATTAAAAGCGGAATTTGAAGGTAATGAAGATAGTGGGGATAGTGGATTAAGTAACATTGTATCTTCCCCAAGAGATTTACCTCCTCCTACTCAAGAAGAAGTTTCTGAAGAAGAAGCTGTTTACAGAGGAGCCGCATCAGGTGTAACTCAAGGATTTGCTCCAAATATTGCCGGGGCTGTCGGAGCTGCTAAAGATGTAGTTACAGGTGATGCTGACATATCTGAATATGGAGAAGCCTACATTAGACATAGGAATGATAGTCAAGATGCATTCGATGCCTCTAAAGCAAAAAACCCAGAATTATTTGATGCTGCTGAAATAGGTACAAGTGTGGCTACTTCTTTAACTCACCCTGCTTTAGCAATAACTCAAGCCGGATTAGCAGGAGTAGGTTATTCAAGACATTTAAAAAGAAGTGAAATGATATCTTTAGAACAAGGTTTAAATGCCGGACTAACTGGTGCAGGTATTGCTTTAGGAGCAACTGCTGCAGGTAAAGGTCTAGGTATGGCTATGAAAGGAGGTCAAGCTGCAATGAAAAGCTTAAGTTCCGGTACTGTAGCTGAAGCAATTGGTATAAGGGGAGTTTTTGATAAAATACATTTAGGTAGAAAACTTAGGTCACAAGGAAGAGATATGTCAGAATGGTCTGACAATTTATACAAAATGAAAACTAGTAATAATAAACCTTTATTCGCTCCTCAACAAAGTTTTGAAGAAACAAAAGATAAAATAATTACTTTACAGCAAGAAAAAGGTAATCAAATAGGTCAAATTTTAAAAACTGTTGATGAAGAAGTAGGTAAGGCGATTGATCCAGAATTACTTCATAAAAGATATTTATATAACCATGTTCGTCCTTTAAAGAATTCTGATGATCCGGGAACTCAAAAAATTGCACAAAACTTAGAAGATTGGTTAGATGGTATCTTTAAAGAAAGTACTGATAAAATTGATAAAGATACTGGTAAAGTTATTTTAAAATATAAAGAAAATTTTGATTTAAACCGATTACATACTGTAAAAACTGATATAGCTCATAGAAATTTAGATGCTGTAGGTAGAGTTAAGTATTCAGATAATGTTGCCCATAAAATAAATGAAGTAGAAAATAAAATTGTAGGTCAAATGTCTGGAGATTTAGAAGGGATTGTTAATAATTCTAACTTAAATATAAATAATCCTGATTTATTAGCTGCTTATAAACAAGCGAAAATAGATTATGGAGATTTAAGTGATGCTAGAATTACAATTCTAAAACAAGTAGATGAAGTTAATGCAACAGGTGCTGTAAAACAACTTAAAGATATATTAAATGTTAGAGGTCTAATGACAGGTGCTTTAGCTAAAAGTGTCGGAATTGGAGCTGCCCCTGCAGTAGTCGCTGCCGGAGCTATGAATATGTTCTTATCAAGTGCACAAGCACCTGCTACTTTAGCGGTAAGTATGAAAAAACTTTCAGAAAAGTTTACAGCTAATCCAGAAAAGTATTCAAAAATAGCTCATAAAATAATACAAGGTGCCGGAACTAGTCATGCTGCGTTAGGACAATCTTTGACTGAAGCTCAATCTTTAATAGCTTTAGAAGATAAGCCTATATCTAGATCAAGTCAGGAAGTAATTGCTAGAAAAGATGCTATATTAACTGTATTACAACAAAATGAGAAATATACAGAGGCAAAAGCGTTAAGAAATGCAATAGATAATGAAGATCAAAATTCTATAGGACTTATTATGAGTGCTTTGTCTCAAGATTCTGTAATGAAAAAATTAATTGAACCCGGCATAGGATTTGATGGAAAAGCTGTTACTGATCAAGAAGTTCAATCTATCGAGAGTCAAATAAACTCTAAGTATAAACTTCGTCAAAGAAAGCAATTATTACAAGAGTTTAGACAAACTAAAAATATACCCGATTTATCTGTAGAGGTTGCTCCAAAGCGAACTTTACAGTATAATAAAATAGCTAACAAATTACAAAGGAAGGACTAAAATGGATGAAAGATTAAAAAAAGTATTATTAAAATTTAAGTTAAAACAAGCGGTTGAAAAATCAAAAAAGGATAAAGAAACTGAAGATCGTCCTTTAAACTTTAAGCAATATACAGAAGAAGCCGCTACTGAGTAGTTATGGAAGAATTAAAAAAGGATGTTAAAACAATTAGAGAAAGTCAGATTCGTATGGAAGGCGATTTAAAGTACCATATAAAGAGAACTGACTTATTGGAGGAGAGACTTGAAAATATTGAAACAGATATTAAACCGCTTTACGTGGTGCACTTTTTTAAAGATAATTATAAGTTCGTTACTTTTATTTTGTCTGGTGCTGCAGCCTGTATTTTCTTCTACCTTAAATCAAAAGGGATATAAGTTGAATACAGAATCTGTAGATACAATTTTAAATACTATAACTGAAGAAGAAAGAGCTTCTTTAAAAGCCGAATTTGCCCCTAAACAAAAAATACTTAAATATGAAGAGACTCAATTTGATAGAGATCATGCTAGATTAGTAAAAGAGCAAGAAGAGAGAAAAAAGTTATCTGCTGATGAATTACATAAAAGGGCTTATAAAGTAACTAAAACAAAAAAGGAAGAAAAAGCTGCTTTAGAAAAAGAAATTATCCCACCTGAAGAAAGCTCTCCTGCTTTTAAAATGTCTGAATATGCTTTAGGAAAAGTGAAGAAACATGAAGGGGAGATCCTTTCTGTGTATAGAGATCATTTAGGTTATCTTACTGTAGGTACAGGACATCTTATTACAAAAGCTGCTAAAGGATCTGAAGAAGAAAGAACAGCTTTAAATAAATTTGTCACTAAGTATGGTTTAACTATAAATGAAGACAAACTACTAACTGATAAAAATATAACAACCTCTATGTCAAAAGAAAACTCTGATATACTTTTACAGAAAGATTTACAAACTGCAATAAGTGATATGGAAAAATACATTAGAGTAAATGATATAAAAAATTTAAATAATGTACAGAAATCTGCCTTAGTAGAATTTATGTTCAATTTAGGTTATACTAGAGTAAATAAGTTTAGAAAGCTTAAACAATCTTTTAAAAGTGGGAATTGGAATAAAGTAAAATCAGACGCTTTAGATAGTGTTTGGAAAACTCAAGTTGGTCCTACACGATCAAAGAGTGTTGCCGGAAGAATGGCATATAGATCTAAAAAGAAATGAGTATACTAAGCTTTATAACAGATATATTTAAACCTGCATCGGAGATTATAGATGAAATACATGTCTCAGAAGAAGAAAGAGGAAAGCTCAGGAATGAGCTTGCAAAAACTCAAGCGAAAGCTCAACAAGAGTTACTCAAATTTGAGTCAAAGGTGTTGGAAACGAAAGCTCAAATCTCAATTGCAGAATCGAGTTCCAAGCACTGGATCACCGCAACATGGCGACCATTATGTTCTATACTCTTGGTTGGAATAATAGTCCTAGCAGCATTTGATCTAGCCCATCCCAAACCCGAACTTTACGAATTAGCAAAGATTTTCTTAGGTACATATGCCGGAGGAAGGTCTTTTGAAAAAATGCTAAATGTGAGTAAATTAGGGAAATAACCACCTCGATTCGAGGTTATATAACCTTTATTAGAGGTTATAAACTTGCTCCACTTACTGCCGTTTTTAGACCATTTCTGGCACTACCTCTGCCATTTTACTCCAGTAAATGTATTTTTACTACATTCATTAGTGTTTTATCATGACTTTTTCTGGACACCTGTCCAGTTTTTTCCTTTTTATAGTACAATCTGCCACTTGAACTTTCAGATCTATCCGCAAATAGAGTTGTTTGGACTTTGTTTGCGTATAACAATGGAACTTTATACAGCATCCGCTGTCGTGATCTTGTCATTTATTTTTAAATATGTAATAATCACATATACGGGATAAAAAATAAGAAAAGTATCCTACCAATTCGTAGGCATCGGTC
>Ga0208012_1000454_pt1 | contig 14265 bp, 29 predicted proteins | sample 15BtaG_FD_184090 | JGI IMG/M metagenome (GOLD analysis project Ga0208012, IMG submission 184090) | Marine viral communities from the Subarctic Pacific Ocean - 15B_ETSP_OMZ_AT15312_CsCl metaG (SPAdes) (version 2) | ecosystem: Environmental > Aquatic > Marine > Oceanic | place: Pacific Ocean... | reverse complement strand
ATTGATGGCTTGAAAGTATCACAACGAAAGGTATTATATACTGCTATCAAATCTACATCAAGTAAGAAGATTAAAACAGCATCTCTATCAGGGAATTGTATATCAATGGCGAATTATCATCATGGTAATGCTAGTCTTGATTCTGCTATCCCTGCGATGGTTGCAGAGTGGAATAATAATATACCATTGCTTGATGGTGAAGGTAGCTTTGGCTCTAGATTGATTAATGCTCCTGCTGCTGCAAGATATACTTATTCTGGAATCAGCAAGCGGTTTGATAAATATTTTATTGATAATGATATATTAAATAAATACCCTACTGATGATATGGAAGATCCAGAACCAAGGCATTACCTTCCAGTCATACCTTGGGTATTAGTAAATGGTGTAAAGGGCATAGCAATTGGATATGCTACAGAGATTCAACCAAGAGACCCTAAAATATTAAAGAAACTATGCATTGATTATATCAGTGGAAAGAATATAGATAACAGAAAATGCTTACCTTATTTTAATAATTTCAAGGGTAGTGTATATGAAAACAATGGGAAATATATATGTAGAGGAAAATATGAACATATTTCAAAGACTAAAATTCGTATTACAGAGATACCTGTTGGCATTGAAAGAGAACGGTACATACACATTCTTGATAAGCTGGATGATAATAATGATATTGTATCTTATGTTGATAATTGTAACAAATCAGGTTTCGATTTCACCATAACATTTAAGCGGCACAGGAATATGACTGAGGCTAGAATACTCAAGATGTTCAAATTAGAAAAGACTTTAAATGAGAATTTAACTACCATTGATGAAAATGGCAAATTAAAGTTATTTGATAATGTTATAGAGATTATTAAATATTTCTGTACATGGAGAGTACAACAATACCCTATCAGATATGATTATTATATAAAGCGAGATATGGAACAGCTGGACTTTTTGCAAGATAAGTTATTGTTTATTAATTCAGTCAATAACCATAAGATTGTACTCAAGAATAAAACATCAGCAGATATACGTAGCCAGGCATTGGCTATCTCGATTAAGAGGAAATATATCACAGACCTGATGAATCTTAGAATATCGTCATTCTCAAAGGAATCAGTAGATAAACTAAAGCTTGACATAAAAAATATTATGAAAGACTTAAAACTTTGGGCATCTGCTAATTATATTTTTCAATTTACAGAGGATTTAAAACGTGTATGAAGTTTGAAAAATCAAATAAGTTATACCATGTAGCATTTATAGTGTGTATGTTCTTTACAGGGCTCACTCAATATGATACAATAGGAGAATATATTGCAGAACCAAATGAAGATACTATAATAGTACAACAATTTCATTTTGGTAAGAATTGGGTTAGTTTTTATTATTCAATGACTGGCTACTCACATGCAAAGGCAATATGGGTAAGAGTTAATGGTGGGCTACGAAGAAACGCAATGGTTAAAACATTTTCTGATTTTACTGTATATTCTGTATATTCTACAGATGTAATTGAATTGCAATTAGTAGATAAAGATAGTAAAACTATTATTAGAAAAATTATACATGACGGGAGAATAAAATGACTACAATTTATTTATTACTACTATCGGGCATCAGTATTGGTTTTACTGCTGGATTGATATATGCTCACACTGTAAGAAAGAAGGTAAAGGTCCAAATATGACCAGATACCATTTTGATAATTGTAAATTAAAGGAAAATATATAATGATAATTCTGGACTACTCTGGTCTCGTATTCGGTGCTATCCATACAGATTTAAAAAACTCGGATGATATTAACGAAAACTTTATTCGTCATTTGATATTAAATCGTATCCGCATGTTCAATAAGAAGTACCGAGACGAATATGGCGAAATGGTTATTACTCTTGATTGTACTCATGGTAAGGGCAATAGTAATTGGAGATATGATTACTTCAAGCACTATAAGCATAAACGTAAAGTCAAGAGAGAAGAGTCTAAAATTGACTGGGGTAAGATATTTTCTATTGTTGGTAATATCACCCAAGAGTTGAAACAATATTTCCCATATAGAATATTAGAAGTCCCACGATGTGAAGCTGATGATATAATTGGATGGCTCTGTGAGAATAAAGATATGCACGAGCCCGTAATGATCGTATCCGGCGATAAAGACTTTCGTCAACTCCAGAGATACCCAGGCGTGAAACAATTCTCACCGATCATCAAAAAGCAATTGGTTGAAAAATATCCACTAGAGTATATCAAAGAGCATACTATCCGTGGCGATAAGAGCGATGGTGTACCAAATGTGCTATCTGTTGAAGATGCTTTTACAATAGATGGCTATCGACAAAAGGCTATAACTAAAAAACTATTAGCAGACTGGATGCCCAAGCCATTGGCTCTTATAACCCAGGGTGATGCTGTATTAGCTGAAAGATTTGAAACTAATAAGCAGATGATTGACTTATCTCTTTTGCCGCATAAATATAAAGAGAAGATACGAGAAGCAGCAGAAGCTCCAATCAGAGCAAAAGCAAATAGACTATACTCGTACTTTATGAAAAATAAAATGAAAATACTATTAGATAGTATTGATGATTTCTTTGGAGTGAAATGAAATGGTAAATTATAAAAACAAATATGTATCTGAGTTGATTCAGTTATTAAAGGATACACCCGGCAGAAAGGATAAAATTGTTATATTGGAGGATGCCATGGCTACGAATGTTGCTTTTCTTAAAGCAATTGAGTATACATATAATCCATACAATAATTATTATATCAGTTCAGTAGATAGTATTAAAGAAGTAATAAACTTAAAAATACATAAGGTGGGCTACAGAGATATTAGCATCATCTGGCCAATATTGGATAATCTGAACAGCAAGGGTTCTGCAAATAATCAGGATAAGAAAACTCTCGGTATTGAGTTAGAGAAGCTCAATGCATCCGAAGCAAATGTTATCGACATGATTCTAAAACGATCACTCGATTGCGGAGTATCAGTATCATCTATCAATAAAGCGAGACCAGGTACTATTCCTGAGTTTAAAGTATTACTCTGTGAAAAGATGAGCGAAAAAGCTCTGAGCAATATTGACTATCCTGCATATGCACAAGTCAAAATGGATGGCATGAGAGCCATTGTATTCATCGAAGGCTCTAAGGTTGTTTTACGGACACGTAGTGGTAAAGATATAGAAACACATGGAAAATTTGAAAAGAGCTTGGGCAAAATATTAGGTACTAACTCTAAAGTCGCTATAGATGGCGAGCTACTTGTATTGAAAAAAGATCAACTTGGTTATGAGAATCGCAGAACCGGCAATGGTATCTGTAATAAAGCAGTAAGAGGAACTATTACTCCTGAAGATGCAGATAGACTAGTGTTTGTTGCATGGGACATGGTTAGTATTTCTTCATTCTGGGCAGGTTATTCTACTATACCATATACTAATAGATTTAAAACTCTAATTAAATTATTTGATACTTCAGATATGATTAGAATAGTAGAAGGTATTCAAGTTGATAACTTCTATCAAACTGAACAATATTATCATAAGCAAATTGCTAATGGTCAAGAGGGTATCATTCTAAAGAATGCTAATGCAGAATACCAAGCTAAACGAACTAAAGACTGCATTAAAATGAAAGTAGAGAATACTGCTGAACTGAGGATTAAAGCAGTCATTGAAGGGACGGGTAAGTACAGAAAAAAGCTTGGCAGTTTTATTTGCGAATCAGAGGATGGGCACTTAGAATGCGCCGTCGGTACTGGCTTTGACGATGAACAACGCGATTTATATTTTTCAGATAACATGATTGGCCAGATTGTTGAAATTAAATATAATGAAATAATAGCAAATAAAACTGATGATACTATTAAATCGCTTTTTCTTCCTGTGTTCATTGAAATGAGAAACGATAAGGCTATCGCTAATAAGCTTGAGGAATTAGCATGAATAAAGATGAATTTGAAAATAGATTACTTAATGCAATTAATGATAAAAAACAACCAATCTACAAATACATTAATATCAAACAAGACCAAAGTGGTTGGTCATTATTAATGTTGACTATTTGGTTTGTATTATTCTGGAACTTTAGTGATAACCGATATGATTTATATGATGCTATAATGAAATATTTACTTGGGTGATACTTACACACCATTGAAACATTTTGTTACATTTATACCTTTACAATAGCTGCAATATTTGATATAATGTATATAGAGATTGAGAAAGGAGTTTATTGTGAAAGATAAAACAAAAGAATCACTCTGGTTTGATGTGGCAATGTCATTTTTCGCTGGGGTTTTAATTACACTTTTATATTTAGGATACTAACATGGGCGATTATGATGATGTCTGTACAAATAGCTATATCTGTGAATGCTTCGATGATAAAGATGCACGACCCGATGGTAGGAAGCGTGGCTCTATGCATGGCGAAGTAAAGATATATACCAAAAAAGAAATTGAACGATTTGAACTCGATAGAGCGGATGGATTAATATGAGAACAGTATTTGAGCAAGTTGAAGAATTTAATCGTGAGGTGCTTAGTATTGCTAAGCGGTCTCATGGTGCAGCACCTGAATCTGAAATTGATTTATCAAAGATTCAGTTAAATGAAGAAATTGGTGAGTTCCTTGATGCATGGAAAGAGAATGATGTTGGTGAAATGGCTGATGCCATGGTAGACCTTATCTATTTTGCATGCGGAGTCGCATATAAGCAAGGTGTAGGTCATGAAGCAATGAGTGAACTATTCAATCGTGTACATGATGCGAACATGAAGAAAGCTGCAGGTAAGAAAGAAGGCAGAGGATATGATGGTGATGCAGTTGATGCAGCAAAGCCTAAAAACTGGGTAGCCCCAGATGCTGATAAAATCATCAAACGATATGACTTCGAGCAAGTTGAAGTATTAGTTATTAAAGACATTGGTGATTTTACTGCTGGCGAAATACTACACTGTGCAAGATATTATGACGATGGTAGGTATATGATGTTAACTGATTATAATATCTATATTAATGAAGATGTTCATGTATGGCAACCTGATGATTTCCTTGGGCATTATGTACTCAATGATTCTGATTATTTTAGGATAAATAATGACTCTGAACATTTCAGATTATGATAGAGAAGCATTGGATTATTCTGGTGAAGGAATACCCAATGCTCCTGGTATATGGAATAACCTTAAATCAAATCATCTGGAGATATGGTACCTAGATAATGATGATACTATGACTCTAGCCCTGTCTAGTGACCTTGAGTTGCCTCCTGAAATATTACGGGATGCATTATTGGATATGATATCCATATATGGTGGGCAGAAAATAATCAATCCAGATATTACAATCCATTAACATTTTGTTACATTTATATGGTAGACAGAGTAGCCTAGATTTGATATAATGTATATATAAATGATTGAGAGGTTAATATGACATATGATGATTTTGACGACTTCTGTGATGGTTGTTGCGATAAAGGTGCAATGACCTTCCTTGAAGAAATCACTGAAGGGCCAGAGAAGTTCTGGCGAGATAGAGTATACGCTACATCCAAAGCAAAAGATGTTTTATTTGGAATGTGGAGCAATTCAAGTCTAAACGGGACAGTTTATTCTAAACCAATGAAAGGATTTTCAGTATCCCGCAGGAAGTTTAAAGAGATATGAGTTCACAAATTGGATTTGAATTTGAGTTTAATACTGATTTATCTGATTATAAATTAAAGAAGCTATTTAATGAAGAATTAGGTATAGTATTTAAACGAAATGAGTGGAGAATCGTAGATGATTTTTCAGTTTCCCCAAAAGAATTACGTGGCTGGACTGGGCGAGAACTAATCAGCCCACCATTGACAATCAGTAATGGAAAAAGATTGCTTAAAAGAATATTGAAGATACTTCAACGAGATAATTTTGAAATCAATAATACATGTGGGCTTCATGTCAATATGGATATTGGAGAACGTACTGAACGTATAGACCATCTGTCACTAATAATGTTGATGGATGAAGGACATATACTAAAACGTTATAAGAGATTACGGAACGATTATTGCACACCATATATACCACAAATTAAGAAGTTGAAAAGACGATTCAAAAAACTGAGAACTACTCAGGTTAATTTAAGAGAGTATATCAATGAACGATTGAATGTTGATCCTGCGTATATTAAAAATGCAGAAAGGGTATATAAGAAACATGCTATCAATTTCACTAAGTTGGAATGTAGCAACCCCTATATTGAGTTCAGGATGATGGGTGGAAAGGATTATTGTAATAGAGTAGATGAAATACTCAAAGATGTTGCTCATTGTTGTAAAGCAATGAGATTAGCTATCAATAAAAAGGCTGAGCCAATTATAGATTTGCAACTAGCAGCATTATAAATATGGGTATAAACGGAGATAATTTCCATGGCTAAGATGTATAGTATTGATTACAAAGTAGATAGAGCTGGAATGATCAAAAATGTCCACCTTGCAGCTGAATCAAAAAGTCAAGCAAAGAGAAAACTAATTCAATTGGATGTATGCAATTTGATAGATGTTGTATCAATAAAGAAACTCCAACTAACCTGCAAGCTAAAATAAGTAGCACAGCTTGCTACTAAATAAGAAAAGGAAATTGAAGAATGAGTAAGTACGATGTACAACTATTTAAAATGACATCTGGTGAAGAGTTTATAGCTCAGGTGACTGATACTACTAAGACTACTATTACATTTTCACATCCGGTACAAACGATGCATACTGAAGATGGCAAGATGCAATTTGTACCATGGGTGCCCATGAGTAAGGAACAAACTAATTTCAAAATCAATCATCAGCATATTATGTTTCTTCGAAATGTGCCAGAGGCTTTATCTTCAGCACACAAAGAAAATTTTGGGTCACGTATCCAAGTTCCTAATAGTAATATAATTGTATAAATTAACAACAACATGGAGAATGTTAAATGCAACTAACACATAAGCTTAAAAATGATAATCGCCACTGCTATATTATTGAAAAACATTCAATAGGTTCAGGTGAGTATGCTGAGATTGTATTACCATATACAAAGGCAGAGCAATTGTCATCTGGCAAACCAAAGGGCTTCCATATACAGACTGTAAGGGTATCTAATCTGGAAGAAGTCAAAATAGGCAATGGGTATGAAAGTTAAATTAGGGAAATATCCTGATTATAATGAGGAAACTCAAATTGAGCCAGAGCGGGAGATTGAGGTTAAGATTGATAAGTGGGATGTATGGAATCTTGACCATACTCTCGCTCTAATCATTGCTCCTTCTTTAAAGCTTCTAAAGAAACAGAAGCATGGTGCACCCTGTGTTGATAATAAGGATGTACCAAAGAAGCTGAGAATGTCCAAGAAAGCCAAGAAGAAATACAATACTGATGGCTCGACTGACAAGAAGTTCTTCAAGAGATATGATTATGTACTTGATGAAATGATTTGGGCATTTGAACAACATGCCAGTGCTGATGATGAAGAGCAATTTCATACTGGTGAACATGATATGTTGTGGATACCTGTTGATGCAGAAGGTGACGAGGTTCCAGAAGATAAGGTCGATGACTTTCAGATGTATAGGATGACACTTGGCCCGAATGATACTCATGTATTTGATAAAAAGGGCCATGCAGCACATTGGAAACGTAAAGAGAATGGCTTGAGGCTTTTCGCGAAATATTATTTTAGTCTACAGGATTAATTATGAAATTATTTAATGTACGTAAAGACGGGAAGAACAACTTCTTCTCGAACAAGGCGGAAGCAAAAGCTTCCAGAGGCGAAGCAGGACATGGTGTCGTTGTTTCACGTGGCCCAGACCACATGGGTGTCCATGGCACACCTGGTCGTAAACCATGGCGTGGGGTATCAGCATGATACTTCAAATCAGAGGAACCTCAGGTTCTGGTAAGACTACAATGGCCCGTTGGTTCTTAGAACAATGTACTGATGTACAACATATAATGAATCCAGAGAAGCCTAGGTCAAAGAAGCCATTATTAAATATATGTACATATAAGGGAGTTAAGGTAGCTCTGCTTGGTTCTTATGAATCAAAGTATGGTGGGACTGATACTATATCAACCCAAAAGCAGATATGTGATTTGATTGAACAATATGACAATGACGGGTATCATGTACTCTTTGAGGGTCTAATGGAATCAGGGAACTATGAGAGATACATAGGTAGAGCAAGATTAGCTCCTGAGAACTGGTGCTTCTTCATGCTTACTACTACCCTTGAGGAATGTTTAGAACATGTCCGCATCAGACAGAGGGCTGCTGGCAAGGATGGCATACTGAAAGAGTCATTGATTAAGAATCTATCAGGTAGATGGCACTCAGTCAATAAGGTTCGTGATAAGATAATCGCTGAGCCACTCAATATTCAATACGAAGATGTCCCATTAGTAGACAGAATGGAAATTTTTGAGGAATTATTAGATAGGTATTATGATATATAATGGCACACCACAAATATAAAAAACCAAGACATGGCCGGGCTTCATGCAAACTATGTAAGCCCAATAAGTCTGATTGGATGAATGAAGATAAAGAAGTTGGTAATAATGGCTTCGGCAAGATACGAGACAATATACATACACTTGATGATTTGCTTGAGTGGAATAATTGTTGTAAGGATAAATAACAAACTATTAACAGAGAGAATATATTATGACAGCTAGCAAAATTAAACTAATCATTGAAGGTAATGAATATACGTGGGAAGAGGCTAAGATGCTTTGGCTCGATTTGAATGAGATATTTGGTGATAGTAAAACAACACCATTTGTTCCATATGCTCCACCTATTACATATCCATCAATACCCACTCCACCTTGGAGTGATGGAACGGATAATACCCAGTGGACAACTTCTAGTGAATATAATATGGGCTCCGTTAACATAACTGATTTCAATAAAGGATAATATTATGACTTATGATAGATTCAAACACGAAGAAGCAATTATGGATTGTTGGAATATATTAGAGGATGTTAATACTGTATTCATGGGCGCAGTTGATTGTGATTATGATGAAGATACTATTGCTAATGCTCTATTGGGTATAAATGCTTTATATAAAATGAAGTTTGATGTATTATGGAGACACTTTGAGGCTTCAGTAGCACATGGTCATAAATTAGAAACTAAAGATATACAAATAGAACCCATATTTCAATTCGATGAAACAGAATTATAATTCATTAACATTTTGTTACATTTATAACCTTTACAATATGCCGTATATATGAGATAATGTACATAGAGATTGAGAGAGATTATAAAATGATTACAGAGATATTAGGATTTACGGCACTGGCCATATTATTGGTTTCCCTGTCAGTAGATGATATAAAGAAACTGAGATATTTAGGAATATTGGCAGCTGCCCTATTCTTGATTCAAGCTTCAATGTTAGAATCACTCAGCCTGATTGCTTCTAATTTGAGTATCATAACGATACATGCTTGGAAGATATTCACTTTTCCAAAAGAGGAAATGGTAACTGCATGAAGTTAAGAATTATTAGTGACATCCACCTTGAATTTGGTGGTTTTAAATTACCCTGGCTAGCGACAGACGAAGACTCTGTTCTTGTATTAGCTGGGGATATCGCATTAGGCTCAGATGCCGCTGATTGGATAGAGTATAATGCTAACCGATTTCGCCATGTCATATATGTGCTTGGTAATCATGAGTATTACAATCAGCATATGGAAGAAGTCCAAGAATATTGGGCTAATCATGAGATTGAGAATTTGACTGTATTGGAGAATGCTACCAAAGTTATCGACGATGTTCGATTTATCGGTGGTACTCTATGGACAGATTTTAATGCAAACGATTGGTTTGCATGCCAGACTGCAAAGAGCAGCATGAACGATTTCCGCAGAGTTGGATACAAGGGCAAGAGATTAGTACCCACAGATACATCTAAGTTCCATGCTGAGACTAAGGCATATATAATCAATGAACTCAAAGATGGCTTTGATGGTAAGACCGTAGTGGTCACTCATCATCTGCCACATATGGAATGTGTTGACCCAATATATAAGAATAGTCCATTAAATCCTGCATTTGTCAGTGATCTATCTGAGCTATTTGATGAAGAAATGGACATATGGATACATGGCCACACACATTCAATCGTCGACATGGATATCAACGGAACGAGAGTAATATGTAATCCCCGTGGCTATGCTGGCTACGAGAGTAATAACAATGACCATAACCCAACAATGGTAGTGGGAGTATGAGGAGCAAATGAAAGACTTAGGTGACTTTGCAAAACAATACATAGCAACACTGGAGAAGGGTGATGGATAATTACTATGTACATGACCTTCATCATACACTTCCTCCGCAGCAAAGAGTGTATCTAGCTTCTGAGGCTGATGCTGAAATAGCAGAGTTGAAGGCTAATAGTGCATCCAATGATATCCAAATAAAGGCACATTGGTCTTTATTGAAAGATAAAGAGGATGAAATAGCAGAGTTGAAGGCAAATCTACACGAAACAATAGAGTTGCTACATGGCAGTCAAGCAGATGCTATTCGGGAGATGTTTAAGCACTGTGGAGCGTGGGCAGTGCTAAAAGATGGCACTAAGGAATTAATAGATTTGGATGTGGATGCTTGTGTAGCTCACGCAGACAAACTGGAGAGAGGGTAGTGAGTAAAGTATTGATGGTGTCTTGAAATAATAGAAATTATAAATATTAGTGAATCGTAAGAAAGAGTGCGGAAACACTCAATCTTACTAAACATTCAACAATCATAAGAGGATTGATCAAATGTCTACTAATATTTATTCAACAGAAAAGAAGTACAATTTCGTATATAAAACTACCAATCTGCTAAATGGTATGATTTATATCGGCAAGCATTCAACAGATAATATAGATGATGGATACATTGGCTCAGGTGGAGATTTCTGCATTGACCTATATGAACTCGGCAGAGAAAACTTTGAACGAGAAATACTATCATATCATGACACATCAGATGAAGCATACGATGCAGAAGCAGAGATAGTTACTAAAGAATTTATACAAGAAGAAACAAATTATAACAAAGTCACCGGCGGAAAACGAGGTTGGCATTATCATGGAATACAAAACGTGAAAGTAAAAGATAAAGATGGTAATACATATAGTGTTGCACCAAACGACCCAAGATACTTATCTGGAGAATTGGTGCACCATAATACTGGCAAAGTATTAGTAAAAGATAAAGAAGGCAATACATTCAAAGTAAACATAGACGACCCGAGATACTTATCTGGAGAATTAGTCGGTATGATGAAAGGAACTGTTACTGTCAGAGATAGTAAAGGTATTAAATCACGAGTCAGTAATGACGACCCAAGATACTTATCTGGAGAATTGGTTCCAGTGACTAAAGGTATGGTATCAGTAAAAGATAAAGATGGTAATGGCATGCATGTTTCAGTCAACGACCCGAGATACTTATCTGGAGAATTGGTCAGTATAAATCGTGGTATGCAGCACGATGAAAAATTCAAGGCTAAATGCTCAGAGCGCTCAAAAGGTATGGTCAATGTTCGTGACAGACAGGGCAATACATTCAGGACATCAGTAAATAATCCAGATTATATTAGTGGTGAATTAATATTTGCTGGGAAGAAAAACGTAGAGGGGTTTATATACAAATGACACACGACAAAATACTATTTTTAGATTGCGACGGTGTATTAAATTGCAATACTGACTTCACTACTCCTGCTATCAAGCATGACCCAGTCCATTCAAAACTCCAGAAAGGAGAGCGATGGAAAATCATCAATGCTGGGATGCTGGGACTATTAGATGATGTCATAACTCAGACGGATGCGAAGATCGTCCTGTCTACTACTTGGCGAACTAAATGCAATGCCAAGAAAATGACCAAGATATTCCAGAGATATGGTGATGCCTGGTCGCATGACAAATCAGTCATTGTTGGGTCAACTCCTAATTATAGACGATTCAGTCAGAGTGGACAAGAGACTCGCCAACGTGAGATAAATGAATATTTAAAGGAACATGATGTTAAGCATTATGTGATATTGGATGATTGTAAATATCTGGACGATGATACAGAGAACTGGATAAAGACAGATGAATATACTGGAATGACGATACTCCATTATTATAGATTACTGAATATGCTTGGTCGTACTGATAAATATCAGAAGAAATTCGATAGACAAGAATGATGGATAGATTTCTTTGCAAAAAATGGTGGAAAATAACACCACACAAAAACGGTGATTGGGTATCTTATGAAGATGCTATGGGTGAAATAGCAGAGTTGAAGGCAATCATAAAAAAGCTAGACCCTGAAACATACAGAGGATTAGTGATTGAAGAAGAACTGGAGAATAGATGATGTGTATGATAATAGGTATAGTATTGGGTATAGATATAGCATTAGCAATTGCACTATATAATACTCATATACAAATGAAAAAACATATTAAACAAAAACAACTGGCCCAGAAACTGAGTAACCGCTATGAATAAGTATGAAGATGCTCTGATCGAAATGGCTGAGACGATGGATTCATTGGCATATCAGATAGACCGATTTGAACAACTTGTACTCAGTGAATATAAACTCCCTGTCAAATATAGAAAAGTAGCAGATGAGCATATAAATATTATTAAGAATATAATAACTAAACAGAATGACTGAATTATATTCAATAGTACTATTTTACACACAAACTATATAATATTACATAATGAAAAAACCCACTGATAATATCGGCCGTTATCTAGATCGCTCTATCCTGAAGAAACAGCGGGATAGCCTAGTCGCAGATGAGCAGGTAATCAATCTATTCCTACAGGGACTATCAATCACTGAGATAGCCGAATTTACGGCTATTCCTGCATCTAAGATAAGACGGCTAAGAACTAAGCACTTCCCAGAGCTACCAATATCTACGAGGGATGGCTCTGCCACAAAGAATAAAGAGAAACAACAGAAAGATAGATACAGAGAATTGAATCAGAGAGACCGCAGAATCATGCGAATGCTAAAGACTCAGACGTATGCCGAAGTAGCGGAAAAGAACTCAGTATCAGTAGGAACTGTACATAATCTTGCACAGTTCTATTCAGACCAATTAACGGAACGCAAAGTAAAACGCAAATCTGCTAAACTGACCACAGACGAGAACGAGTAAACTATGAGCAAAGGAAGTAATAGACGAGACAAACATATATCTCAACACGAGGAAGATTTGCGCTGGGAATACCTAAGGGCGACTCCAAAGAGGAAACAAGAGATACTCGACGAGCTCCAAGCAATGCGAGTATGGGGAACCCCTGACACCAAATTCAATAGGATGGACCAATGAATCAGAATGACGAATGGTATACGCCCCCACCTATAATAGAAAGAGTCAGGCGGACCTTCGGACAGATAGACTTGGACCCAACTTCGAGTGATATTGCACAGAACTTCGTCAAGGCTTCCGCATATTTCACTAAAGAGGACAATTCCCTGCAAAATGATTGGTGGGGCTCAGTCTATATGAATCCACCCTATTCCAATAGACTCATCAAACAATTCACCAAGAAGATAACTGATGAATACGACGTAGGCAACGTAAAGGAATTCATCGTACTAACCAACTCGGGCACAGACACTCTCTGGAATAAACCTCTTCAAAGATTCACACAGGTCTATACCAATGGAAGAATACAATTCATGCTCCCCAACGGATGCTTCAAGAAATCGGGCTCCAGAGGACAGTGCTTCACATATGCCGGACCCAATAGACACAGATTCATCTATGAGTTCACCAACGACGATTTTTGCTGGCTACCCAACGGACTTTCGCAATGAGTACAACAGATTTTGCAAAACATTCAGTAATAGTAAACGAATCAAACAAATTAGTATATGTCTATTCAGAACTATATAATAGCACTTCACTAATACTAATAACTACTGTACGATACGAATACCAACACACATCATCACAATTACTACCAATAGAGGATGCAAGAGAACATTGGAATGCTTCTACACAATTAGGAGCTAACAGAACTCCCTGTACATATAACGACGAAGGGAAGATAGCACTGACTCTTAAAACAGGCAACCCTATCCGCATTGGCTTGAAACCACCGAGTATAGAGATGCTCAATTCATCAACACCCTCGTGGGCCCTGAAATACGGTTACGAGACACTTCGATAGACGACTGCCTGACTAC
>Ga0208012_1000453_pt1 | contig 14277 bp, 24 predicted proteins | sample 15BtaG_FD_184090 | JGI IMG/M metagenome (GOLD analysis project Ga0208012, IMG submission 184090) | Marine viral communities from the Subarctic Pacific Ocean - 15B_ETSP_OMZ_AT15312_CsCl metaG (SPAdes) (version 2) | ecosystem: Environmental > Aquatic > Marine > Oceanic | place: Pacific Ocean... | reverse complement strand
AGATAATATTCTTAGTACGTTCACGTAACTCTTCTGTATTGGTAGCGGTCTTGTGTTCAAAGTGGCCATAGAAACTTTTCTTACCACCTGAGTATCGGACGGCAAAGTCATACCAGTTCATTATCCTATTAGGAAATTCCTTTGACTTATTACCGAATACCTCTGGCTTTAGTATCTGCAATTGTGTGAATAAATCCGCTGGTGTGTTTGGTACTGCGGAACCTGTAAGGCAGTATTTATATGGTATTTTCTTACTGATAAAAAGTGCAGCTTTTGTACGCTGACTACGATATGACTTCATGAAGTGACTCTCATCCAAAAACATCATCTGAAAACCGTAATCTCGCAACTGGAACCTATTCTTTTTCAGTATGTCAGGGTTCACAATTATAATATCTGCCTCTTCGTCTGTTTTATTCGTACTTTCAAGGATCTGGATACGATATTTATTACCTGTAAACTTATCGATCTCAGATGCAAACTGACGCTTTACGCTGGACGGTGTTATCACGAGTACTGGCAACGCCCCGATACGTTGCATAAGTGTGATCGCTATCAGTGTTTTACCAGATCCACGAGCTGCCCAGTATAGGGCTCGTTTATTTTCTAGCCCAAACTGGACAGCTGACTCTTGGTATTTGAATAACTTAAACCCCATCACGCCTCAGTAAAATTATTAACGTCCTCTTCTGGTACGTCCCACAGTAGCACTGTATCGTCCCAGTCGACAGTCTTCTGTGCGAAATCCTTCTCATTCTTTATCTCTTGTATATACTGTTGTATACCCTCCAGTTCTATGTTCAGCCTGTGTGTGCCAAGGTCATACAACATGCACGGATAAATCCCGTCGTTGTCTTTCTCTATCGCCAGGTGGTAGCAGGCGATCTCTTCAACCTCGGGATATGTGATCCCGACAAGGTATCTGTACATCGCCATCTGTCGATAGTAGCCATAGTCCAGACAAGAATAGTGGTATCTGTGCGGCTGGACACTGCGAGTGGTCTTAAGGTCAACTATACGTGCCCTTTTCTTATCTTTCGATATCTGTAGGAAATCTAGTTTCCCTTTAACGCCAAGTTCTTCGTCGACTAATATTATCTGGTTCGCTGACTTTTTATAGGTCTTACACCCTTTTGCGATACTCTGGTATACAGGTTGCTGTTCTATCCGAGCCACAAGCCCCATCACACTGTCGAACATCACCTCGGTCAGCTGTGTTTTTTTACATGTCCGTCTCTTCACAACTTCGTACATACCCTGAAAAGTTTTCATGCCTTCTGTCAGGATACAGTCTACCGCGCCACCGACTATCATCGAGTCGGTCGGTTCTCGGGTAGCGGTCTTATCGATGTACATCTGTTTATATCGGTACGGAGACTTTAAGAATGTACTGATCATACTATTACTGATCAGCGATGTATTCTCATAATATCCGTGCCCGAACTTCTTCTCGAACGATTTATCAGTGTATTTCATATTCCTCGATTAGTTCATTGACTGTCTCTATCGGTTCCTCGTGTGGTTGTTCTTCTGTAGTGAACCCGCCGCCATAACGACGGCCAAGTTCACGCTCTTCTAGTTCATCGGATGTCATCTCCGACGGATGTTTAGGTTCGTTGTTCATATAATTGTTATTTAAAAAGGGATATTTTCAGCGTCAACTTCAGTCGATGTAGAATCTTCGTTAGTTTCCATATCTGGTTTAAAATTGTTAAAGCCTGCAAGTTCATAAACCTTTGGCTTAATAGTAGTATCAGCGTCCTTGTCTTCACCTTTATAGACAACCTCCAATTCCTGTCCTACTTTAATACCGCGTTTCATCGCACGCTCGAACTTTGGCTTACAACGTGAATCAAACCTTACATATTCACCAACCTCAACCTTACGTTCCACTTTCTCTCCATTCTCACTTAGAGACAATTCAACCTCTTTCGTTATCTCAATTTCATATATCTCCTTCTCCATCTCTTTGAACTTATCTACCATCTTACTTTTGCTGATATAGAACCCTCTAAAGCTGTCACCCTCTTTCATATTAGACAATCGAACAAATGGGGTCGTTTGTGAAATAACTACTCTTTCTTCTGCCATACTTTTAATTTTTATTTATTTAAATGCTCTAAAGCTGTCTTAAAGTCGCACGGCTCTAGCGCCATAACGATCGCTATCGTATCAAGTGTCTTCTGACATCCGAAACAATGTACGTTATAATCATACACTTTCGTACTCGGCGTGTTATCCGAGTGGTCTGGGGAGATACAGCGGATAAATCCATTCTTCGAGTGTATCCCATATCTAGTTAGTAGCTCCCCAGCCGTGTATTTGTCCCTTACATCGCTCGCATCAACATAGCTTGTGCCTTTAGTTTCACGTCTTTTCGGACAGAACTTCTTCATCTGAGATAAAATACTTTCCCGTTCACTCTTCCAATATTCAAATAGCCAGTTAGTGTCCTTATCCTTGAACATATTCCGTTCAATACTGTGTCTAGCCTCTTTAAGCTCTGCCATCTTGCCACGCTTAATACCTTTCATCATCTCGCTACGGTCAACGTCTACATATTCATAGACTGGCGTTCGGACAGGCTCGTCGCCGTCAAAAAAACTTATCTCATAACCAATACATGTTTTTATTTTCATGTTCCAAATATCTCATTTATGTCAGCCTCCTCTTCAGTCTCGCCATCACCGACATGTTTTATATTATATACTCTACCGCCAGAGCGTCCCTTATTAATCGTCTGTATTTTATCCTCGAACAGGCGGTTAATAGTCTTAGAGAATTTATCTTTACTGGACGCTTTCGTCCGAGTCCCCACCTCATCCACATAGAAATCCAGATACCTGTGGTACAGATCTTTTATCGATGTATAGTTAAACTCGTTGGGGGTGAACTCACACTGCTCGACTACGAACCGATATTCTGGCGTCTGCAGTTTATATTCTTCTAGCGAACTCTCCACGTTATTACTCTTAAAGAACCTATAGTTTCTTTTTTCTAGCCTTTCCTGTCCTACATCTACAAACAGTCTAAATATCCCTGGCAGTTCAGCTTCTATCTTTGCGGATAATTCCTGGTCAGCTTTGTATATATCAAGTTTCGCTAGCCCTTCTTCTGTCAGGCCAGAGGACTTCATTCTACTATCAAACTCTTCATGGAATAAATATTTCTTTTTTAATACCATTATCAATAGCCGACGATATAGCCCGTGCGATGTATCAGAAAATCTCGGTAAGTTATTACAGCTAACTATCAGCTTACATCTTGCCTGGATACTGAAATATCCCCTCTGGAATCTCCTAATATTTATAGTCCCGCCCTCTGCTATTTTCTTAATCTGTGCATCGTCCAAGAACCGCTCTTTAGTACTCACCTCGTCTGTTATATTCAGTCTGCTATACATAAGTGAATCTCTAGCAAATGAATCTTCACGCGTTATATTGCCCAGTGATATATCTGTTATAAGTTTCGGGTTGAATAATTTACCGAACACATTATTAAATAACAGCGTTTTTCCGTTACTTCCCTCACCTACAAATATAAATATTTTATTAACTTTAGCTGACCACTCTTGTGGCGCTAGCAAGTATCCGCCCAGCATAATGATATTCTCGATACTCTCCATATCATTGTCGAACATGTCCTTTAAAAAGTCTACAAATACAGGACACTTCGCCTCTGGCTCATAGGCAATACTAAGTGCGGACGAGTATTTTATCTTCGGTGTGTGTGGCACAAGTATCTTTTGCTTGATATCATACAGCCCGTTCTTTAGACAGATATAATCTAAGTTATCGTCAAGATTGTCACAGATAACTCTGTCATCACAGCGGAGTAGGTCAACTACCGAACTAATCTTATTCGGCGTTATCTGATCCTGCTGACTGTTATTAACAAAATAGGTCTGCACTAAACGCTTTATCCCTATATCTCTAACTGGCTCTAAGAGTTCATAATACCCCTCACCTTCCTTGTATTCATAAAAGTCGCCCGTCTTTGTACATAATATTAAAAACTTGTGCTGTATTAAAATCTCAGTCGTTATCTGATATATAGGTATAGCCATAGTTAGTAGCCTGTTAGTTAGTTAGCTGTCTCTCTTCTTCGTCACTTATCCCTAGATAATCTTTAACCTTCAACCACTTACGGGCTGAAAACTCAGACTTATCTCGCTCATAACGTAACATCTGGATCTGGCTAATACCTAGCGCAATTGCCAACTCCATTGAAGATACATCAGCCTCTTTACGCTTTTTGCGTACAAATGCTCCTATTTTCATCTCCTGCTGTTTTAATTTATTAGATATTTGTATTTTATCATATTATACCACTACTTGTCAAGTGGGTAGGCTGTGTAAATACCTGTGGATAAAAAAAGAACTGGTCTATTGACCAGCCTCTCATAAAAAAACTAACTAACCTAAAAGTTGTTTCCCCGCGTGTACCGTTACATAAAAGCCCTACATCGTCAGACTACAGACCAGAACTCGCGTATATCGCAGGTATTTATTACTATAGCATACATTTTATTTTATGCCAAGTGGCAACCTGATAATCAAAGGTAAGATCAGTTTAGTTATTTTTTTTACTTAACACGATAGAGTAATCATAAAATATAACGAACCTAAAGCAATTTCAATTGCGTAGATAACACTTATCATTAAAATAATCAAAAGTATTGTTGTTACTATTATAAAAAGTTTCTCTTTCATATTTATCTTTCTTATTTTCCCAAGTCAGCAAAAAGGTTGTGGATGAACTTTCCTTATTTAGCACTTAGTCGTTCTTAGACGGTTAACAGCTTTAGAAGTCCCCCATCTAAAGACTAAGGTTAGCAATTCTTTTTTAGACGAGATTAGAAGCTTAGACGTTTCCTTATTTGTATGCCTATAAAGCACGATAATTTAGACACGTTTGTTATCTATGCCGATTTGGTGGGTATTTGTTAGTTATACACAAGAACTAAAAAGGGTCTGTGCTTTTCGTTCCATAGTGCATATAGTGTCGTTATGGTGTCCACCGTGGGCAACTAATAGTATTTCTTCCATTTCAAAACCTCGTGTTTTACCAATACCTTGTGAGTTCCATCCAAAGCATAAAACCACACCGTTGGGCTTTGTAATTCGTGCTATTTCCTTTTTCATATTAGACCAAAAACTTGCTTGAGTTGTTTGCATATTTACAGTTTTGCCCAACTTTTTGTAGCACTCACTTACTTGCCTTGGGCTATAAGGAGGGTCAAACAAAACAAGGTCTATACTTTCATCATCAAATTGTTTAAGAAATTCAAGTGCGTCCATACAATAGTCAGTTTCCATTTGAGGGTCTAAATCGTTTGTTATGGTTGCTAATTTATTTGTGTTTGCAAAAGGATCTATGCTCTTAATGTTTTGTTTTAAGTGCTTTTTTACAAAGTTTCCTATTGGTTTTATGCTAAACGTATTTCCATTTGGCATTGCCCACTCTTTAGTTATTTTCATTTTAAATCTTTTTAGTTCCAGATGTATAACACCGTATAACAGGCATTAAAACGACCTGTTATACAATTACGTTACCTACAAGTGCTTACTTCTGTGTTCCAAATAAAGTTTGTGCTTGCAAGTCTTTTTCTTTTCTTTTTTCTTCCAACGCTTTTTTTACTCGTTCTTCAATAATCTCGCAGTATTCAGAAGATATTTCGCTTCCTATCCAATTACGGTTGCTTAAAATACTCATTTTTGCAGTTGTTCCACTACCCATAAAAGGGTCGTAAACTAAATCGTTTTCATTACTCCAGCTTAATATATGGTCTTGTGCAAGTTGTTCGGGAAATGGTGCATTATGTTTTGTTTTATCATTCTTGCCAACATCATAAAACCAAATATTAGGTTTTTGTTTATAATTATTTACAGTTGTTCTTTCCTCTCTTTTCCGTTCAGCATAGGTAACTTCATTTGCTTTACTTCCGCATCTATTCCTTTTTGTTCCTGCTGTTAATGATGGTATTTTTATAGGGTTAAAAGTATTTGGTTTTCCTTTGCTCCAAATAAACATATATTCAAATTGTTGTTCGTATCTATTATGTGTTAATGGCATATAACTGTTTTTAGCGTATATCATAGTGTCGTGTAGATTAAACCCGCATTCCATAGCAAATAAAGCCTGTTTAAAACTTGTTCCTGTTTCGCTTCCTTTTTGCGTAGAATCGCCAACAACCCAAACCACTACACCACCTTTTACTGTTGCTCTATAAAGTTCTTTTATCAGTTGCTTCCAGTCCATAGTAAAACCCTTATACATTCTTAAATTATCGTAAGGCGGGCTTGTTACTGTCAAGTTAATAGTATTGTCAGGTATTCGTTTTAGAGTTTCTAAATTGCTTTCATTGTAGTTTTTATATATATCAATCATAGGTTTTAATTTTTCAAGTTAATTTTGCTAACGCTCAAAAAGAAAAGAAAAAGGTTCAGCTCTTCAATTTGAGTTTAGCTGATTAAAACCGCACACTTTGGTAACACTAACAAGCCCCTAGTCTCGCTTCACTTTTATATATTAAAAAAACGTTGCTCAGTTTCCCATTCTTTACTTTCTATATACTTGTCTATGATAGTTCCCTTCTGACCAGTATTAGTTTCTGACACCAACAACTTATAATATGTTTTAGTAACTGGGTTATATACTTTTTTAATAGTTTTCTTCATGTTATTAGTTTATTTTACTGGTTAAAAACTCACCAACCTCTTCAATTATATATTGCATAAAATACGTATAAGCCTCCTCTGTTTGCTCAGTAAGAATTAATCCTCTACGACTCAATACCTACACGAGACTTAAACCTGTCCTTGAAATGATTACTTAATAATATTTTCATATAACCTACAACCTAATAAACCAAACATCCTTTTCTGGTTGTGAACACTTTATAAAATTATACCCACCATTCTTTATGCTTGCAAAATACTCATTGTCGTTGTCAACACACTCTTTAACCTTATCTTCTAACATTATACTTGGAAAGTTATATTTATACATAAATATTGATCCAAAAGTCAGGCAGAAAAGAAAAAAGATTATTAAAATCCATACGCACAAACTTCTTGTTAGCTTATTCATATTCTATCTTTATTTATTAAAATCCATACTTCTCCATTATATTATCGATACATTCAGGCGGTTCCCTGTCGTAGTACCACTTCTTTTTACAGACTTTGCAGGTTACACGGGGCTTTTTATATGCGTAGTCTATTGTTTTCGATGGCTGGCACTTCATTTTAAAAATCCTCTTATCTGGGCTATCGAGAACCCGCTTAGTTTAAGTGACTCTGTCGCACGTCTCCTCGCACCCACAGGGTCGAACCCTCGCTCTTTATTAAATTTCTTGGATATTATATTCGCATAATGCGACGACTGTATTTTACGGTCAACTTTCATAAGGTTAGTAGTTAGTTAACAAAAAAGCTATCAGCTGATAGCTTAATTGATGAAAGGTTATGGAGTGCCTTGGAAAGAGTGCTGCTCTTTCCTTATTGTTATTTTAGCATAAAAACCGCTGAGTAATGTTATACATTGTCAGGGACTTTCAACGAAAAAACTATTTTTGCATAAATTCATCTAAGCTCGTCCCGTTCGCTTTTAACATCTCCTCCACCTTCTTAGTCGCTTCAGCCATGAACTCCTCGTTGTTCACGTCTATCCCCATCTCAAGCCATACATGCTCCTTAGACTTTACCTTATAGTCCCTGTGGAAATCTGGCAATAAGTCTGACCTGATAGCACCGCCACCTGTAGCGTCTATCTCGCAGTTCGGACACTCTATCCCTGGCATGTCTGGCATAGCCTTAAAATAGAAGTAGCAGGATTGACACTGATACTCCTCTTCTTTACCCTTTGTAGCCAACTCTTTTGACATACTTATTTTTTCTTACCCTTCATTGCCAAGATCTTTCTTGGCGACATTTTAGTTCTCTTGATCGCGTCCATCCCTGGTTGTTTCTTTGAAGACTTTTTCTTTGATGTGTACATAGAATTTATTTTAGTTTTTACTAAGTTATCACTTTGACTTGAACTTGCCATATATTTTCTTAATAATTTACTTAACCCCGTATAGGGGTTGCCCTAGTGACGCTATATTATCCTGGTATAGAATCTCTAAAGGTGTTTTTGTTGAAAACTCTGAACCACCGTACGAATAGTCCAGCTATTTCTTCCTGCCATAGACAGGGCTAAATAAACTATATAGTCATTATAACATTTTACGAGTTGTGTGTAAACTTTGGACATTTATTCATTAACTTTACCAAACCAGACAGCCACTCTTTTTCAAGATACTCTACCCCCACCACATGAGAGTACATCTCGGAATCTGGAAGGTCATCCGCCCATTTAAGTGGATCTGTTATGTCGTTATGTGCAGGATCTCCACACCCGTCATTGTGAAAATGTGTTTTTCCCTCATCTGTGTCTTTAAATGGCATGTTACTCATTAAAAATTAGCTACCTGATTTTAGAGGGATCAGGTAAACCCTTTAGTCTTTAACCTTGAAGACAAGCTCGGGTAAGATACCCTTGTTTATCTTGTGTCTTGCACATTTTGTACATACACCCCACTTAATACACCTCCTGCTAGACGATCCTTTCTCTCTTGCACACCATGCACATTTTAGTATCATCTGAACGCTCCTATTGTTAAAGCTAGGATAAACGCATAAGCGAAAAACAATAACACACTAATCTCAAACTTTTCGAACTTGTCATCTGGCTGTTTCTTTTGCATCGCTTTTCTCCTATGTGAAAGCCCCCTAAAACAATCTTTGTTGCTTAATGTGATTTTTTATACGCTTTACTGCGTCATTATAGTAATCTTGATCCAGTTCACATGCCGTAAGTTCAAAGTAATTATCTGGATAACGCTTCATTAACTCCATATTATCCTCGCAGGTGATTTCTATTTTGTCGGTTATTTCCATACTTTTACAATTAGTTCAAGCCCCCTAAAACAACGTGCTATTAATTCTATTGGTAGCTATATTAAAATACTTCTTATCCAACTCTATACCTATAAAATCCCTATTTAAATTCTTGCAAGCTACTCCAGTAGTCCCACTACCCATAGTAAAGTCTAAAACTAATTCGTTTTCATTTGTACTATTTTCCACATATAAACTCATTAAGTCTAAAGGCTTTTCGGAGGGGTGTGACTTGCTGCTTTCGTTTTTAAATTTATGAACAGTTTTAGAACCCAGCATATTTATAGGATTAGCCTTGCCTTTTCTTAAAAAAAGAGTGTATTCACAATTTTTCATATACCATCTATTGGGAGTGCAGTTGCTCTTTTCCCATACTAATAAATTATGCAATTTAAACCCACTTTCCCTAGCTAATCTTAAATATCTTTCAAGATTTAGAGTGTTTGTCATTATGTAGCAATGTCCGCCCTCTTTTAAAAGTTTGAATATTTTAGGAAACCAATCCTCTTCTTTTAAGTTATTATGTTTAAATATTTTTCCATCATTTTTTGACAAAAGCCCTGATGGTTGTCCTTTATGTTTAGGTTTACCGCCACTTATTACTTTGTAAGGAGGGTCTGTGATAATAGCATCTACTTTAATACCCTTAGCTATCATTCTATCCATAGCAACTAAACAGTCTTCGTTTTTTAATATTACTCTACTCATCTGTTTATCCTTTCCTTAGCTATATTAAAATAGTTCTCATCCAACTCTATACCTATAAAATTACGGTTTAAGTTTTTACAAGCTACGCCTGTTGTGCCTGAACCCATAGTGAAGTCTAAAACTGTTTCGTTTTCGTTGGTGTACGTGCGTATCAAATACTCCATTAGGGGTACTGGTTTTTGTGTTGGATGCACTTGAGTTTTCGGGCTTTCATTCTTAAAGGGAATTAGATTGGTGGGGTAGCTAAAACCTTTTTGCTTATATTTTGCCCCTACTTTATTGCCGCCTGAATGAGTGGATGCCGTTGATACATAGTTTACTCTCACTTTCTCATAAGGCTGCACGCCTTGAGGGTTGTAGACCATGGCATTCTTTGAGTTTCTTCGGATCGCCCCACAACTAAAAACATGGACAGATTCCGTCTCTCTAAGCGGCATACCCTTGGCGTGGACAAAACCGTTTTTTCTAGACTTCACCCAATACCAATCATACTTAAATTCATTAATGTTACTCATTCTTAAAGCACTTGAAAAAGGTTCTGAACCAAATAATACTATTGCACCATTAGGTTTAATTATCCGCTTGAGCTCCTGCCACATAGGCTCAAATGGTATCACACTATCCCACTTACACGCTGTTGTCCCATAGGGAGGGTCTGTTATAATAGCATCAACTGAACAACTTTCAATGTTTTGCATCTCAACTAAACAATCTCCTTTTATTAATTCTATTTTTCCCATATCTTAAAATAATTTTAAAGGTGTTTCATTTATTCTTTTCTTAGCTATCTCAAAATAATTGTTATCCTGTTCTATTCCTATAAAGTTTCTGTTTAAGTTTTTACAAGCTACACCTGTACTACCACTTCCCATTGTAAAATCTAAAACTAGCTCATTTTCGTTGGTGTAGGTTTTTATTAGGTATTCCATAAGTGCTACTGGTTTTTGGGTTGGGTGCGATGTCTTATTGTATATTACATTATTAAACTCTAAAACCATTTTTGGGAAACCACTTAGCTTTCCTATGTATTCGTTTGTTTGTGATTTTCTTTCCATATTTCCTTCGAAACCTTTTTTGTTCCGTTTTATTTTTCTTTCACATTCAAAAACACCTTGTGGATTATATTCCATTCTGTTTTTTATTAAATTTGAATGACCTATCGACCCCTGTGAAAAAACACTAATCAATTCAAAATCTTTTAAAGGCATATTTTTAGAATGAGAAAATCCAGTTGGTTTTGCCTTTTTCCACACCCAGTCATACTTATAATTTTTTATATTTGACATTCTTAAAGCACTGCTAAATGGCTCACTACCAAAAAGAACAATAGCACCGTTAGGCTTGATAATCCTGTTAAGTTGCTCCCACATCAGATCAAAATCAATCACGCTATCCCATTTACACGCTGTTGTTCCGTAAGGTGGGTCTGTGATTATTGCGTCAACACTCCCGCTTTTAATCTCTTTCATTCTCTCTAGGCAATCGCCTAATTTTAGATTTATCATTTTGTTCTTTTCATATCTTCTTTAGATTAAGCCCCCACTTTTATGAATATAGAACGGTAAGGATTTGCTGAGACAGCTAGCATACCTCGTCGCTACCACTGCTGGATACCAGCTACTTTGGGCGGGGCTTGCTTTACTCGTATAGTCAAATCACTATTTCACTACGTTCTATACTCATAAAAATGGACGATTATAAGCTTTTAAATCTATCCAATATTTCTTTTTCCCTGCTTTTCGGTGTTTCTTCAAGAAGTTTTCTATAACACTCTTTGAGTTTAGGTTTTTCCATATATATTATTAATGTTGAAAATATTTTTCACAAACAATTCTTTCTTCTGGGCTTACAGTACTAAACGAAGGTCTGTGTTTGCATATAACATTAATATTATAACCGCACAATCTAGGTCCAAATGGCCCATGTGTTACCTTTTTACAGGTATCATTTTCTGTAGGTTTCATAGAAATAAATTGTCGACCAGTTTTTACCCCCATAAAAATGGTAAAGCATAACAGACCAATCAATACACCCATTCCTACCACTGCCCATTTTATATCTTCCTTCTCCATATATATTATTAATTATGTTATAAATAAAGCTTGTTAACGGACAAGCCTAACCGATAGATTTCTACTCCTTCTTGCGGAGACTGTTACAGTGTATACACTTCTGATAGTACTTGAACTGTTCGGCTACCACCCGAGGGAAACGCTTTTCCTCTTCGATTGTGATATTACGCCAACAGTGTACACACTCTTTTTTCTTCTTCGAGACTACCATAACACCACCCCCAAAACTGTGAGTGTAGGGATAGCGAATAACACCGTCCATACAACAATTTTAGGTCGATTCCATTCCCAACGACTACTTTCAACAAAGAACTCTGACACAACCTGAATCTCCTGGTTCGAGAAAATGAAATGAGCCTGATAACCGCCAAGCTCTGAGCGTAGATGTTATCACCTCCTTTTCCTTTGGTAGTACCCCCTAATCAACTTCCAGTGCCGTCTCGCTGTCGAGTGATACAGTAAAAGCTGGCATCGTCCCACGAATCGTCTTCTTGGCTGTTTTTTTACCAACATACTTCACCTGTTTACAATGTGTACATTCTCGCCAGTTAGAAAGAGCCTGAGAAGCCGCAAAACCATAACGGTCACGCTCCTCTTGTGATAACTCTCGCCAAACATGCTCGCATTTCGGATATTCTCCTGTCGGACTCATTATATCCACCCCATCAGTACGAGAAATGAAATTGTGAAGCCTGTAACAAACACCATCGCTGACAATATAAGCTTTTCCTCTTCCCATTGATCATGAGTTGGTCTCTTCATCTTTGTCTCTCCTGTTAAATGAACGTGCTGGGCTACTGGTATTATACCACATCCACAGCTTCCTTTGAGGGTGCAAAATCTTTCCACACTCAAATAAAGCCCCCTCACTTTATTAATAACTCTATACAGTACATTATACCGTGTATATATACTGGATTACTTAACATTTAATAACTCAGGGTTTTCATAGATATTTCCAACCACAACCCAGTCACCATAACTTAGGCTCTCACCTAATCGGTCAATACTTGTACCTGATTTACTGATATAAAACATACCCTCGTCGCTAGACCAAACAGCCTCAGAGCGGTAGCCATTGCTTTCTAAGACATCCCCCTCATAAATACCTTTGCCATTCTTATCCTTTTTTCCTGTGTACTGCAGCCATGTTATGTTCGGGTGTTTAACAGAGTCAATCGTAACTGTTTCTCGAACATACTCAGGGTCACTTGTAAGATACCCATCACCATGTCCAGAGTCCATATCAAATCCATAGAACATTTCTTTTGTATTTGGCAACCACGCCCTAAACCTTACTTCTCGCATATTTCAAATATTAGACACTCACGGTCGTGAGCCATTATGTACGGCAAAGTCACCATCAAAGCAAAGGCGATTATTACCGCTATTATTAATTTATACATACTAAAATACCCATCTAAACAACATTATAACCCCGAACAGTGCAACCAACACAATTGCCATCACCTTCAAATCATTCACTATCAATGACGGTGGTGTGACTGTACGCCTGTGGCCTTCTGATGTGTACAACGGGTTATTATCGTGGTCGTCCAGATACCGCTTAATTGTCTGGTTCGTGATAGCTAGCTTTTTACTAATAGAATATACACTGTCACCTTGCTCCCTTAGTTTAACCATTTCTGGCAATAAATATTCGTACTTCTTTTTTCCTGACATATTATTATTGTTATTTTTAAAACACTATGATCGGCTCGTGCAGGTGTTAGGGCACAATTTAATCACATCTCGACCTATGTGAACCGATGATTGTTTAATTAATTATTGTACTTTTCCAATAACTCCTGTGCCTCGTGGCGGGCGTTCTCCCATGTGGTATTGCTTGCAAGCGCCTGGAAGTCCTCAACCACCTGTACGAACTCATTAACCTCATTAAAGCTATACAAATAATCGTCTATGTCATAATCCCGAAACTCTTTGTCACTAAGAACCTGCTCGAAATAGTTCACCAAAAACTCGTTTCTCATATTATCTCATTCTCATTAATAATGTAATAGCTTTATAGTCCGTTTGATTTCTATTGATAGCATATAGCATGTTATGCGTGTGATTAATATCTACCGCAATGTCATTATCATAAACACTCATAAGAACGGCAAGATACTTGGGATTGTAACTGTTTTTACTGTAATAATCCGTATACTCTAAATCCTTTTCGTTCGGCATTATCTGTGTATAGTCCGGATACGTACCGTCGATGACTTTTATATAATGAAAATGGATACCGTCGTCGATCTGGATCTGTGCCATGCCGTTATTTGATAGACTAATAACTGTCAAAGTCTCAAACTTACGGTGGTTCTTTAAAAAATGCTTCAAACTCTTTAACTCTAAGATAATAGGCTTGTTGAGTTTGCTTGTTATAGCGTCTGTAGTGAGTTCTAAGAGTTTATATGAATCTGTTGCGACTACTTTATTGTGTTGGATTAAAACGCCGTTAATCTCTGGTCTGATTCCGTTGGTTGACGCGTACTTTGTAGCGTGTAAAAGTTTTTTTGATAAGTTCATAGTGTTTGTATTAATTATTA
>Ga0208012_1000452_pt1 | contig 14303 bp, 19 predicted proteins | sample 15BtaG_FD_184090 | JGI IMG/M metagenome (GOLD analysis project Ga0208012, IMG submission 184090) | Marine viral communities from the Subarctic Pacific Ocean - 15B_ETSP_OMZ_AT15312_CsCl metaG (SPAdes) (version 2) | ecosystem: Environmental > Aquatic > Marine > Oceanic | place: Pacific Ocean... | reverse complement strand
GATTCCATTGATCGCGTGCCGCTAGTATTTGTTTTCTGGTTTTTGCTTTTTTATATTGAGGGTCACTCTTTATCCCGTGTGGTATATATTTATTTATTACCTTATCTTTATCCTTATCCTTATCCTCATCCTTATCCTCATTTGTAGTTTGTCTAGGAATAAAATATGACATAGTTCCGTATGTTTCATCTTTTATAATTAGTGCCCGACCAGGATTTTTATGAGCATATGTTCGTATTTCTTGATTGTCCATTTCTTCCATATTTAACTTTTTGTTCCATCGTTCATATCGCATTCTTCCGTGCATACATTTGGTATATTCATCACTTGATACAGTAAATACTGGACATCCTGCAAAGGATTCTCGCGTATCTTTTTTCTTTTTGACTGCAACTCTATCTGCTTCCCTTTCAGCAACTTGAGGAAGTCCGTCAAGAGGTTCAACAGACTGATGCATTCCTGCAACAGCACCACTTGTTGAAGTCATCATTTCGTTCATTAATTGTCTAAAAGTTTTCATAAGATTATGTATCCTTTTGGGAATTTTCTATTCTTTGTTTCATCAAATAATCGGCTATATTTGGTTTTCTTCTGTTGTAGTTTACTTTTTCGTTATTTATCTTTGCAATAGTACTTCTTCGTTGATTTGGTGACATGTTTGGAGGAACTGAAATGTTTCCTATTTTTTTGGGAGTTTGTACATTTGCAGGCATTCTAGAAGATTTTTTATTTTTATTTTTATTTTTTCCACATCCACATCCCATATCATGTACTCCTTGTTATATTTAATAATTTTTGAATCTGCAATTCACACTTTGCTTCTCTTTCTCCACCCGGCCAATGAATATAATCTTTTTGATTATTTTTTTTAAGATTGAGAAGTAATGGTAGTGTTACTCTTTCGATTTCTTCCATTTTTACTTTTAATAATTCATCATACTGTTCTTTAACTGCACTTGTTCCTTCACAAGTTGAATTCATTTGAAGAATCATATCCAACTTATCTTGCATTTCTTTAATTTCATCAGGAGTGGTTTGGTCATCAAGTTGAACTAATGCATTGAGTTCATCCTCATCTGCCGCTGTGAATCCAAAATCATAATCACCATTTAATAGTTCTTCTGGAATTTCTGTCATGTTATTCTCCTATAACTTCTTTTTTAAATAATTCATCAAAATGGTTTTCATCAGGAACGACAATTCCGTATTCTTCATTTAAATATTCTTTAATTTCTAGTATTACTTCTTCACCATTCCCACCAACCTTTTCAACTTCGTCACTCAAGAATTTTAATGCAGTAGGAAGTGTTGACATCATTGCTCTTAATCTAGGATTTTGGTGAGTACTAATTACTTTTTTCATGCCAATTATCATTCTGTTAAAGGCATCTACTGATTTTTTTTCTTTTTGGGTTTTTAGGTCTTTAATTTTCTTTATAAATTTACCTTTAGAATCAATAATACCAAGTTTATAAGCATCCATTCTATTAAATGGTTGAGAAAGCATTCTAATAAATTTGGCAACAGTAAATGCACCAATCACTTTATTCCAATCACTTTGATTACCTTCTAATATCATTTCAATTTTTCCAATGCAATTTTTATTTTATGATCAATTGGTATATTTTCCAATTCTACTTCTGGTAAATAATATGGAAGATATTTTAAATATGATAAAAAAGATTTTAGGTATGAATGAAAATTTTCTTCTATCTTATAAAACAAAATTCTACAACATGCTTCCACACCAAATACATTATTAAGAACTATTAAATGATTTAATATTAACCTTGTGCGAAGTATCCCACTCTTTTCATATTTTCCTAGAAGTCTTTTAATATATTTTATTCTATTCATATCTTCTTGAAACTCTTCCATATTTTCGCAATTTGGATTTGTATACATTTTCATGGTATACATTAAAAAGTTATTATTATTTAATTTCTTAAAATCCATAATATAATTTATCACATATATAATTATCCTTTTGGTCCCAAGTGTTCCTCATGATCTACAACTTTGGAAGCACTGGGGTACGGCATTTCTGATTGGTCATCAACTTTACCCAAACTAGAAACTCCATTTTTGTTAGATGGAACAATTTTAGCATCAATAGTATATAAACCGTGGTCTGGTTGTTCAGCAGTAATTTTTAATGCCAACCCTTTTCCGTCATTAAATTCTTTAATATTGTCACTTTTATAAAATCCGTCTTTCATTAAATTGTGTGTTGGGATTGTTCCGAACGAACCTCCCCATCTTAGTAGAGGAATTTCAACAGTTTCGTTGGTAAGTTTTGAATTATTATGCCATTCAAAATCCAATCCCGATTGGTTGAATTTGTTGCGGATTTGTGCAACTGCGGTCTTGGGATCTAAGAATTCTCTGTTTGTAAATGCATTTAAGAATGCATTCAATCTTCCAACATTCTCATCTTGTTCGATATAATGGAGTCCAGAATGACTATGGGCACTTCGTGCGGCACCGCCAATAGTTTCTTCTGTTTCCATAATAACCTGAATGTCTTCTTGTAGTTCTTTATATGTTTTCATGTTTTTCTCCATTAAAGTTGGTTTCCTACTATTTATTCTTTTTTGGTGTTTGGTTCTTAATCCAAAAAGAAAATCCTTTAATATTTACCTTTTCGTCCAATGCGGGGTCTTTAAGAGGAAGTTCTGTAGGACTAGCATGACTTTTATACCTTTTCCAAGCCTTATTTGAGACTGATGGGTCTGAAAACAAGTTACTATATGTAGACCTAACTACAGATTTTGGGTTATTTTTTGCCATGTTTATTTTTCTTTAATATATCCAATTGTATTTCTATTAATTTTCTAGCATTTTCTATGTGTTCTGCCACTTCTACTTCATCTGCATTATCTGCATGATTCCAACTACACCATTGCACCATAACATATCCTACTGCTTGACCATATTTCTTGATTGGTAGGAAGGAAAATGCAACAATATTACTGTTTTCCATGAATTGTTTGCACCAAGAATCTTCTAATTCATCTACAGTGTGTACTTTTGGATTGTCTTCTTGAAGTAACATTAAACCATCCACACACATGGATAGTAATAGTTCTTGTTTTAATGGCATTTCTGAAGAAACACCCTTATCTAATGATTCGTGGGTGAGGGACATTTTCTTCATGGATATACCATCAAGAAATTCACCACCATTATGAAATTGTACTATTTGGGCCCTTGCACAGTTGGTTTTTACTCTGAGTTCGGTGAGAGTTTCATGCAGAATAGTATGCACATTCCAGAAGCAATTGTCTGGAAGATTTACTTTTTGCTTTTTAATTGCCTTTCTCTCTTTTAAGAGCATTCCTATCTTACCTTTGTTAATTAAGTAATAAAATGCAGTACCTATACCTGCAATTACTGCTGTAATTATACCTCCGATTTCGTACCAATGTGTCAGGTTATTCATATATAGTGCCTTACTTTTTTTGTGTTTAATTAGTTATTATTTCTACCTCTGTTATATGATACAGAGGTAATACTAATGTTTTTTGATGAATTATTTAATGGGTTTCCGTCTTTATGATCTATATCTTTTCCGTCTCCTACACTAACTTTACCCGATCTAATCATTTTATTTCTTTGATTTGTCCTGGCACTTCTTCTTTTTTTCTGTTCTGGTTGTGCATTATATTTTTTTAAATATGCCGCTCGTTTTTTTAATAATTTTGACAATTTATTACGCTTAATTGGATTTGCTTGGTTCTCTTCGTTTAAACTATCTAGACGCATTAATTCACTTATGAAGTTTTCAAATGTTTCTTCAGGGAATTCAAAATCTTCATAACCGGGAGTCCATCTCAACACCTCTTCTATAATCTGACCACTTTCTCCAAGTATGGGGAAAATTTGTTCTGCAACGGTAAAGTAATTAATAATAAATTCTTCTCCCTCTTTTATGTCTCTTGATGCATATGTAAAGAAATTACCACCTTCTTTTTCCATTATAATTAAATTTGGTATGTGTTGAGAATGATTGGTCAATCTACAAAAATCTGTTCTTTGAAACTTTGGTGCTTCTTCATCTAACATATTTAATAAAAACAATGAAACACAAGAACCTTCTTGTATATCTTTAGTTGCAAATGATCCTATTCCGTGAATAGAAGAATCTCCAAATTTATAATTGAAGTCTTTCTTGTCGTTGAATTGTTCAAAGGATTCATTTAATTCATAAGATTCTATTTGAGTGGCAATGTTTGTTTTTGCATTGTAGTTATAGTTACTTGGTGTGCTTCCATCTTTCTTTGCCGCACGACTCTTCGCTCGTTCTGATGCAGTCATCAAATTTCTTTTCTTTCCTTTTGCAGTAAGTTCTTGAGTTCCTCTTTTTAGAACTCCATTTCTCTGTAAAGATGAATTAGCAATTGCATGTGCTTTATCATTATTCATACCCTTGTCTTTGAGTTGTTGAACCAACCTATCTACTATATCAGGTTCTGTAAGTAGTCTGAAAGATTCATTAATGCTGAAAGATTCATCAAAATTTTGAATATCTTCTTCATATTCTTTTTGATAATCTCTATATTCATCTTCTTTTTTCATGATTGGAATAAAATGTTTTTTACCACCAATTTCAATTTCATTTTTTCCAGAATTATCTGATTCAGTTTGTTTATTAAATGCATCAGCAAAATCTTCGTGAGAAAGACTGAGGTCAACATCCATTTCCATGAATTTCATCAACTTAAATGGGTCATCACCAATTTGTTCTAATGCTTTTTGAAGTTTATTTCTACCATCACCAGCAAATTCCAAGAAAGTTTGAACACTTTCATTTTGAATATCACCTATAGTGAATTCTTTGGCTAGAGTATCAGTCATCTTCTTTTGTTGCAGTCGGGTTACATTGTCCCATTTTATCTGACCTTGTTTGGATTGCTTGGTATATGGTTTACCAGTTTCGGGGTCAATTAAATCCTTATAAATTGCTTTTCTTGTGTTAGACTTAACACTCGCATTCATATTTACTAATGGAAGCATACTTGTTATCACTCTACTGTTTACTCCACCAATCGCTGTTAAACTTCCCTCTGTTCCATCTTTATTAGCAGTAAGGAAATGAGTTGCCATTGCTGGTGAATCACACTCTTGAACACAACAACTCATCGAACCTCCACAATCACAGAATTTACCACAACCAGTAAGTGCTTCAAAGATTGCATGTCGTTTGAAAAGTTCATTTTCTTCTAACATGAGTGAAAATTCTTCTTCTATTTCTTTATTGGCCTCTTGTGCTTTTAATAGTTTTTTATCCGCTTCTGCATTCCAATTTTTGAACCATTTTTTATTAGGAACTTGACCGTGAGCATCTTTCCAAGGAACACCACAACCTTCACCTGGTTTTTTATTCCCTTCGCATGGTTGTCCTGGTCCACTAGTGTCCCACCAATTTGGTTTTGCACCACTAATCTTGTTGGGGTCACCATTTTTATCTTTGAGCCACCAAGAAGTAGGTCCCATTCCAACACCAAGCATACCTTTTGTATATCCTTCAGATATCATTTTCTTTAGGTTAGACATTCGTTTAGCAAATTGTTTTGTTGTTGTTGAAAATCCATCACCTTCTGTCATTCTTTGCTCTATTGCAGATATTGTAGCCATACTTTCACCTGCACCACCAGACATTAATTGACCAGCACCAATTTTCATTGACGCTCGTATCTGTTCTCCAGTGTCCTCATTTTTCCACAACACATCAGTTTTTGGAGTAACATCATTCGCACCGTTGTCTGCCCATGTTTTAGAGGTTTCAATTCCCTCAAATCCTCTACCACCATGATATGCAACCATACCCTCTGGTAATTGTGTTCCAATTCTATCCATAAATCTTCTACCAGCGGGAAGTAGAGTAGGACTTGATAAAATTTTGTTAATATCATTGTCCGATATACCTCCTTCTCGCATACACTTAATAATTTCTTCACCACTTTCATGCGACCAACACCCATTATTTGCAGCGACAACAGCAACTTCAACATCTACTGCGGCTTGTCCCCAATCTTCAAAGGTTGAGGTTGCTGATGTGTCCTTCTGACCTGCTTTTAATTTCGTGGGGGTTAAAGGTAAATCTTCTCTGCCTTTATTTTGTTTTGTTGGAAGTTGAAATTGAACTTTTGTACCCATCTCGTTTGCATATGACATCTTTTCAACTTGTGCCATTGCAATTTGTTCTTGTTCTCTTTTCTGATCATTTGCTTTTTGTAGGTCATCGAGTGCTGTAGTTGCTTGCTGTTTCTTCAATTCTGCTGATACAATTTCTTCTTCATCTCTTGCCTTGGAAAGTGCTTCATCTTCTGGAGTCACCTCACCATCTTGATTAACATCTTTAGGATTACCTTTTTCAACATCATCTTTACCTCGTTCTATTTCCTCACAGTTAATACCAAGAGATTGTGCAGTTACTCCACAAACAAATCCTTCCTTTTTGGATATCTTTACTGCTGATGAGTTAGTTACAGGTGCGCTACTTACTAATGTATGGTCGCCATCGCTTACTTGCTTGAAGAGGATGATTTCAATTTCGTCCCCTCTTTTAACTTCCACTGGGCTGTTCGGTTCACATCTAGGACATTTTCTCTGTTTTGATGATTTGGGTTCTTGTTCTTGAGTCTGTTGAGGTTCTTGAGTCTGTTGAGGTTCTTGAGTCTGTTGAGGTTGTGCCTCTGCTTCTAGTAAGAAGTTTTCAAAATCTATGTCTAAACTTTCAATTGCTTTTTTGGGGTCATTACTTGTCATTTTTGCTTTTACCCTTTTTAATCTTTCTTTTTCTGCCTTTTGAACTGCGGGCATCATTTTTCTCGCAAGTTTTGCAATAGTCTTTTTCTTTTTCTTTATCTTCGCATCGATTTTCTCTCTTTGAATGAACGGAACATCTTGCCACTTCATCCCTTTAATGAGTTTTTGTCGAACCTTATTTATTGCAGCCTTTTTTGCTACCTGTGTTAATTGTGATTTAGATTTTCTTCGTTTTTCTTTTAATTTTCTTTTCCTTGTACGGATTTTCGCAGTTCTTTTTGCTGCCTTTGCTATTTTCCTTCTGGATGCCACTGAAATTTCATCCAATTGATTATAGTCTTTTGCAAAATCCATAAATTCATCATAATCGAACCATGATGAAGAACTCATACCAACATATCTACCATCTGTTGGTGGAATAGAACTTTCAAATGTATAATATTTGTCTTCCATAGTAACATATGTATAAAAAAACAAGAGAGCATACATATTTGGTACACTCTCTCGTTTATAATTTAGCCCCACTGGCTTCAGCGGGTTACTTATTTTTAATATGTGACCACCTCCTCCTTATATTAGAAGCCAGTGGGGTTTTTAGTTTAAGTTATTGATTCCACGGAAATTTTGCTTTTACCCAATTCCACATCGGGGCGCCAATAAATGCGCCCGCAATAAACACCAGAGCGGTAAACCAAATTGTTCCAACGAATCCTTCTGCACTTGCTAATGTTGTCATATCTATTCTCCTTTTAGATTTTCTTACAAGTAAAACCTTTATGCTGTTTTCTATCACCTTTAATTACTTTGTGGATTGCGCTTTTGTTGAGTTCCTTTTCCCTGCAAAACTTTGCTAAATTTTCCACTATGGTGACATTTCCATCAGCATCTGTTAGTTCATATTTTGTTTTCTCTTTAGTATGTATATTTTGCCACTTCCAGGATCTACCATTTTGGACAAATTCACCCCCGTGTTCGGAAATAAAATTTTCCCTGTGGATGTGAGACTTGGAATCTCCATTACACATCACCCATGTTCTAGAGTTTATTCTGTTTATATGGTCTTTATTCATATAGTTATATATGTCAACTTGTTAAAACTTGTTGGGTTTTTTTATAATTTTGAATCACTTCATATAGCCGTTTTACATAATCAATTACTTTACCACTAAAAACCTGATAAGGAGTTCCGTCTTCGTTTGATATTAAAATACGAAATTCCTTTATTGGGTTTCCTGTTCTTTCCTGCCACATAAGTGCATATGCAGTACCTTGTAGGAAGTAATTTTCAATATCACTTTCTCGTTTCTCTCTATTACTACCCTTAAAATCCACAATAGAGAGAACCCCATTATGTTCTGCAACACAATCAACACGACCCGCTAATTCAAGTGTATCACTATACAGAGGAACTTCAAGAGCCATAATATTGTCTAGGTCATCGAGTGCTGGTTTAATTTGAGTAAACAAAGTGGCTACATTCGGTGTGCAGGACATGAGATTTAATTCTTTATTGTTGAGATAATCCTCGATGAGTTCATGAAGTTCGTTTCCACGACTCAAACATCGTCTTGACTCTTTTGGATTATTTTGTCGCCACTCTCGAAAGAATTCTCTTTTCTCCCAACCTACAACTGTTGTTACACTAGGATATCTTCCTGTTGGTGTGTTATAATGACGGATTCCTCTACCATCAGTAGATGCGGGTATCTCTTCAAATTCTATCTTTGGCTCATGATGTTTAAACACTTTTTGCATATTCATATTATAACTCCTTTTGGTCACATGTCAATAGTATATATTATAAATTTTTGGAGTGTGATTTTAGTGGCTAGTTTATCCTCTAGCAGATTTTCTCAATGCACTACCAGCGGCACCCAATGCTTTTGATGCCCAACTACCTATTTTTCCACCCGCACCAGAAGTTGCAAGTTTACGACCACCTCGTAGTGCAAGACCTCCAACATCTTTCTTGAGTGATTTAACAGTATCACTACCAGCAATTGCTTTACCAGCAGATCTTCCAATCTGCCCAATTTTGTCAGTTGCAGTTTTGTTGCTCCCTATCATATTGGCTAATTTTGACATTCCGCTTTGTGCTTCACTACCAGGAGGTGTCGATGGACTTCCTGCACTTTGCTTTGTATTTGCTACCGCTCGTTTATGAGCAAACCTATTCATCAATGCACCCGCACCTTTATATGCGGCATATCCAGCAAGACCAGCAGCCCCAAGTTTCATTGCACCACTAATCAAACCTTCTGCAAGTTCTGTTCCTTGTGGGTCATACCCTGAACTCAAACTCGATATTTGTGCTAATTTGTCTTGGTCTTTAGTTGTATATACACCTGGTTTTTTTGGATCAGTTGAACCACCACCCTTAGACAATGAAACACGAGTAGGTGCTCCCGGAGTTCCAGGTGTTCCAGCATCTGGTTGATCATCACTTTTACTGGCCTGGTATTTCTTCATTTTCTCAGCATTGCCCTGCTCTCTACGTTTATCACCAAAGTTATATGGTCTGTTTTGTGTCCCACCGTACATATCGTGTGATGCAGTTGCACGAGCATCTTGTCCTCTTCGTTGAAATCTTAAGATTTTTTTTCCCAATGCTAGACCACCACCAATACCAGCACCAATTAGGGAAGCACCAGCAAGACCAATTTCATTTATTTCTACTTCTTCATTTACTTCTCGTTCTAATTCGGTTTCGAGATTTTCATATTCATAATCATCTACTTGCTTTGGAATTATTTTACCACTTGCAAGTTTAATTCCTAATGACAATGCAGTTTTCTTTGAAGCAAGTTTACTTTGGTCATCTTTGTTATCCAAAGTCTTTGCCGCTTTGGTTGGTGATACAACTACTGGTTCAGTATTTTCATTTACTAGTAGTTGTTTTGTGGGGTTACGATATGATCGTTTAAAATCACTCATAACCGTGTTTTTATCTGAGGCGGAGTTTGCCCAATTTATGAAATCGTTTCTATTAAACATTATCCTGGAGCCTTTCCTTCTTCACCTGGAGATTTTCTCGGTTTAAATATAGCCCCTGCAACAGCACCAATTCCTTTCTTTATAAGACTCCCACCTACTTTCCTTGCAACACCCATCGCAAGAGGTGCAAGAGGTGCAAGAAAAGGAATTTCATCAAGTTGTTCTACTTCTTCTGCAACGGTATGTCCACTTTTCTCGTGTTTTGGCCATTCAGATTTATAAATTACAAAAGTTCTTCCGTTGGGACTTGTGACCATCATTTCTGATTTTGGGTCTTTAAGTTGTCGTGGAAGGTTGGGTTTATTTCGATTATCCACTTTAACTGCTTTAGTTTCAAGTACCTGTCCGGCAATTGCACCAATACCTTCATCCAAGTATTCAACCGATTCTTTCTTAACATCCTTTGGATAGATAAACTTACTATATTGCGGATTATTGCGAGTTCCATCTGGCCCGTGAATGACTAATGGTTCTTCCTTTTCTTCCTCTTCTTTTTCTCTTTCTCTAGATGCATGTTGCTTTTTTACATGTTTTTTGTATGTATCTTCTTCAACTGTATCTGTCCATCCACCAAAACCTTTTCCAGTTCCGAGAATTTTAGCAGTTTTTGCAACTATGTCATCTACAGTATCTTCTTTGATTTTTTTTATTTTTTCAGCATTTTTGCTATTTGGTCGTAATGAACGACCGGCTGCTGTAGTGGCTGCACCTGTCGATTTATTTTCTTTTTCTTTACTCATAAAAGTTCCCTTTATATAAAGTTTATATTTACATTATGTATGGATTTTAGAAATCTCAGAAGAAATACATATCTGTGTTCCCACAGCGGTATATTATATATATACTATAACAAGGAGATTTTTATGTCATACCCATCATATAATTCGGTAGAAGAACTAACTGCAATAAGTGGCTCTCATTCTGGTGATATAAACCTACGACCTAACGGTGACGGCCTTACTGGTGTTGCTGGAAACACAGGAAGATGGAAAGGATTTATGCACACGAATGCAGATGGATTTACAGCAAATGTTAGTATCTTCACATTTAACGGTGAGGGTTTGACTTTTGAGGGTGTTCCTGCTAACTCAGTTATTCCTGTTGCATTTAACAGAACAAATGCGACTGGATGTAGCAGTGCAAGTGCTAGTTTTAAATTGTGGGGTTTAAACTAAAACCTATTTCCTTGGGTAGCCCAATTAATAAATTTATCAGTCGCTTCTGGATTTGAATCAAAGAATTCCCAATTATTTTGAGTGGATTCTTTCATCTCATCTTCGTTCCATTTTTTAGTAGAAAAAGATTCCCCATGTATAGCCATTGTATATCGTACAGGGCTTACTTCTTCTAAAAATTGTTTAAATGAATGCATAATAAATTCTCAACTATCTGCAAGGTGTTCTGCTTTCTTTCCATCTGATACAGCCCATCGTATTTTCTTCGCAATTGTGTCTGCTTCAGGTTTCGGTGGCCATTTTTCAGAATCTCTCAGTGCTTTGTTAAACCCATGATTATATGCAGGGTCTTCAAAGTCAACCAGTTTCTCCCCACCTACTTTTCTTGTTTGAACTATTCTATCCCTTGGGTCAAATCTTCTGGGTTGTTCTTTTAAATATTCTTTGAAAGAGTTCATTTTACTTGTTAGATGGGGTTGGGAGATTTTTGTTTGAACCCACTCCACCCATAACAGGTTTATCTGCTTTCGGATTTGATACCACTTTTGATAAGGTTCCTCCCGGCTTCTGCGGTGTTTCATTGGAAGTTTCAGAGCGAGCACTACCTCCTGCGGCATTACCTGCGGCATCACCTGCATTTGATTTAGGTGGTTCATCTTTTACATACTTCAACTTGTGCCCTGAGTCAGTCGCTCTCTGGTGGTAAGCCTTATTTTTTCGATGTTTACCAGCATCTCTTTCAAGACCTTTTTGTTTTGCTTTATGCTCTCCCCACTTTTTCAATCCCCATTTTCCAAGTTTATATGCACCATACCCAAGAGCACCCCCTACAAGACCTTTACCTATTCCACTAAAGATACCTTCATCAATTTCAAAAGTTTCATTAACTTCTCCACACAATATATTTAAATGATTAATTGCTTCTACAATATCATCATCTTCAACTGCATGTTCATTGAGATTTATACCAAAATATGATTCAAAGTAGTCTGTAACCGCATCTTCATCAATTTCTTCTGATTCGTCTCTGTCACCATTAAAGAATTCATTTACCTGATAACAAGTATAATTTAATTCAGTAACTGCCTCTAAGATTTCATCTTCTGTTGTATCTTCTGAGAGAGAATCTCCGAAGTAATTTTCTATGAATAAGTCAGTGAGGCTTACTTCTTCGTGTTGTAATTCTTCGTGTTGTAATTCTTCGTGTTGTTCACATATGTTATGATTTCCATAACCACCTTTTGAGTTATTGATGGAAAGTCTTCCGTGTACTTGTGATAAGTGTTGTTTGAGTAGATTGATGTCCATTTTATGCTCCTGTTTAAATGGTATTTTACTTTATGTATAAATCTACAAAAATCAAGTTTTCCATTTTCTGCCAGTCATATTGGTAGATTTGTCTAATTTTTGATGAAATCGTTTTGGTAGATTCTTTTTAATTCTTCCCATCATTTCACTCCAATCTCCACCTGTAACTTTGTCTGGTGTTAAATTGGTGTCAGCACCAAGACCAGCAGGTTTTGACACTGATTTAGTGACTTTTTTCTTGCCACATTCTGGACATGGTTTTTTTGCTGGTGGGTTGTCTTCACTCATTAAATGAAATGCTTCAAATACATGTTCACATGCATTACATCTATAATCATAAGTTGGCATAATATAATTCCTTTAATTACCTATTGTCTGGGCCAAGTCGTCTTTGTATTCTTGATTCTAAATCTTCTCTGTCGTACACTTCCCCGGCTGCTTTCAAATCTTCACCGCTAACCGTTTCTTCACCACCACCTTTTGTTTTTACTTTATGTTGGTTATTTCTTTTTTCTTTAGCGGCTTTAGCAGCGGATTTAGCGTATTTACTAGCTAATTTACCACCCAATTTAGGAAGGGCTGTTTGCATTGTCTTCTTGAAGAACATCTTTTGCAGATGACCCATTCCTTTTCCTTCATCAATTTCTTCTGATTCCTGATTCTCTTCTCTTTCCAGTTTTCTAAGTAACTTCGCTTGTTTATTTGTCATGGGAGTATGTTTTTTGTCACCATAAGTGACTCTTGCAACTTCCGCACCCAATCTGTTTTTTAGTTTTGTCCTGTTTATTTCATCCAAGGGTTCAACATCTTTCTTCTCGTTTAATCTCATCAAACTAATAATTTCTTCATTTTCCAAAACCACTGGTTCTCCGCTTTCAAGAGCACTTCTCCATCTTTCGAGGTCAACGGATTCTCTCCAGTTGTGTTTAATTTTATCTGCGTCCACTTCTGCCCACATTCTGTCATCTGCTCTTTGTTCTTCAGGAGTCATTGCATCATACTTCTTTTTACTTTCTGCTTTTCTTTCTGCTACGCGTGCCATCATGTCATTTACTTTGGTTGATGTCGTTTTTTTCATAGAAATATCCTTTTTCATTCATGTGAGTGTTTTCTGGTATGTAATATATATAAATAAATATAAATGAATAGATTTATTACCCATCTCAAAGAATCAATTATTGACATTCCTAGAAAACACTATTCTAAGACTATTTTTGATAAATTCAACACTGACGACCCTGTTCTTAAACCCTCGGTACAGAAATTTATAGAGAATGGAATGAGGGTATTTGAGAAGTTTGCACCTATAAAGAAACATGTGCTGATTGGTAGTATGCTCACCAAACAATACCGAAAAGATGCAGACCTTGATGTGAATCTGTTTTTTGACATGCCACCTAAAAACAGAGAATCTATTACAAACGAAATGAGAAGGTTAGTAAGTAAAGTAAATGGAAAAACATTTCCAGGCACCGACCATCCTATAAATTATTATGTGGTAACAGACCAGAAAACATATGACAGAGCAAACGAAATGGCAGATAATGTGTATGATATTGAAACTGGGACTTTTTTAAAACGGTCACTAGAACAAAAATTCAGTGTGGACGAGTATATGAAGGAATTTACTAAAAAAGTACAGAAGTTAGATATACTAAAGGGTGAACTAGATAGAGACATTATAGATTATAAAGAACTAGATGAGTTAGATGATGATGACATAGATAACCTGAATGGTATGGTAAAAAAGAAAGTATCTGAACTAGAAAAAGATATAAAGTCTCTTATTTCTATGGGTCATGGTATATGGAAAGAACGACAAGGTGAATTTAAAAGGGATATGACTCCTAAAGAAATACTAAAATTTGGCACATATAATAAACTACCGAAGAACGTAATATACAAGATGTTAGAAAAGTATCATTATGTAAAACTTTGGCACGATCTTGAGGACATTCTTGGTGATGATAAGAAGTTGTCTGGTGTGGAAGCAAAAAGACTAGTACAAAGAAGAGTAGTGAGCAATGTCGTTGATGTAGACGATGTGGAGAAGCA
>Ga0208012_1000451_pt1 | contig 14314 bp, 16 predicted proteins | sample 15BtaG_FD_184090 | JGI IMG/M metagenome (GOLD analysis project Ga0208012, IMG submission 184090) | Marine viral communities from the Subarctic Pacific Ocean - 15B_ETSP_OMZ_AT15312_CsCl metaG (SPAdes) (version 2) | ecosystem: Environmental > Aquatic > Marine > Oceanic | place: Pacific Ocean... | reverse complement strand
GGGGCCAACTCTGGCACAGGCGGTGACTTCACAGTCAACGGCACAGTAAGAATAGGAAGTGACGTAGACCCTAACGCATAGCAAACGAGGTACATACAATGCTATTAGTAAAAATTAAAGACGGACAAGTAGAAAAATACCCTTACTCGGTAGGACTTCTACGAAAAGAAAACCCGAACACCAGCTTTCCTAAGAAGCCTAGTGTATCGGATATGGCAGCATTTAACGTGCATCCTGTAACAGAAGTAACGCCCACATTAGGCGATGATCAGAAGCTCGTCAAAACGTGGACACCTACTCTGGTAGGTAGTGAATGGGTTCTTGCACACCAAGCAGTAGACTTAACAGAAGATGAAATCGACGATGCCGTTGCGCGTGTAGCCGCAGAAGTTCGCAAAGAGCGTGACAGACTGCTAGCTGAATGTGATTGGGTAGCTATAAGGGCTAGGGAGCTAGGGCAACCTGTTCCCGAAGCTTGGTACGATTACCGTGGTGATCTACGCCAAGTACCACAGCAAGCAGGATTCCCCCACACAATTGATTGGCCTACAATGGAGGCATCCCAATGAGTAAGGCAAGAGACTTAGCGAATTTCATATCCACAGGAGCATTGACTGATGGCAGCCTAGACATAGCTGACGTTGATGGATTACAGGCGGCTATTGACGATAAGTTAGATACGGATGGTGACGGTTCAAGCCTAACAGGTGTAGACAGTCTGCCAAGTCAGTCAGGTAATGCTGATAAATTCTTAACAACAAATGGTAGTGCAGCTAGCTGGGGTGAGGCTGGAGGTGGCGCATGGGAATTTATATCTACTGCCACAGCATCCAATGTGTCAAGCGTTGTATTTTCAAGCGGTCTATCAGGTTATTCTTATTTTGTTCTTATCGGACACGGATTTAGACCCTCTGCTAACGCTCAGATACTTGCGATGCGACTCAACGAGGTCACATCAGGTTATACAGGCCAAAGCGTTGTACATGCATCATCCTCTGTGGCAAACGGAGCCTCCCAAACGGATTATGTGGCAATCGGAAATGAAGTTTCCAACAATAGCAGCGATGCTAAGTCTAATTCGGTTATTGCCTATATTTTTGGTGCAGAAAGTTCCACAAAACAAGTCACGGCAACCGTAAATTACAAACACGAGAATGGTGGGGTAAGAACAGGCACATCAGGGTATGGTCTCTATAACACTGACGACTTAGATCACATTGAAGTCTACTTTACAGGCGGCAATATCTATGGCACATTTCACTTATATGGAGTAAAAGCATGAGTTTACCAACACATAAAATGATTGACGGAGTGGAGGTGTTACTCACGCATACTGAGCTTTTAGCTATACAAGCGGAACGAGATACCTACGCACTTGGCGCAGATGCAAGAGTAGCAGAACAAGTGCGGAATACCCGTGATGGGCTGCTCTCAGCAACAGACTACTATGCCTTAACTGACGTGACCATGACTCAAGAAATGACAACTTATCGTCAAGCTCTGCGGGATGTAACGGAACAAGAGGGCTTCCCTAGCGATATTAACTGGCCTGAAAAGCCAGAGTAATTGATTACTAATTTTATCAGGTAAGGGAGATACCATGTCTGAGACGAGATTTGATCGTATTGAAAAAACACTAGACACACTGACCGCCAAAATAGATACGATTAGCGAAGTGATTATTGCCTTGGCGCGGATAGAAGAAAAACATGTTGCAGTTAAACATCGTCTTGATAGCCATGAGCAACGCTTGAATAAACATTCTGAAGAGATTGATGTTATTCAAGTAGATCAAGCAGGAAGTCAAGTGAAGACGAATACGAATGAATGGTTTGTACGCATGTCTATTGCAGCTTTAGTTGGACTGATTGTTTATTTACTTAGAGGAGTATAGAAATGTTTGGCCTACCTGTTGAGGTTATCACGCTACTACTAAGCACTGTCGGAGGCGCTGTGATGAAGATGTGGTCACAGTCACAGCAGGATAAGGCCGAGCAGCAAAAAGCTCTCATGCAGCAATTTACGGCTTCTGAGGATAGTGTTCAGAATGCACGAGAATATAATAACCCTAGTGCAGCATGGATAAGACGCTTCATTGTTATCTCGTTTGTAAGCATGGCAGGATTTATACTAACTGCTCCTTTGTGGGGCTACTCAACTGTTATTCCTGTGGATGTAACTGAGGGTTTTAAATTCTTATTCTTAGATTTTACAAAAACAGTTACTCAACATATAGAGCTTACTGGCATGGTCACACCAACTTGGTTGCCTCATTCCATTAACGCAATCATAGGTTTTTATTTTGGTCAAGCAATGACACAAAGACGATAAGGAATTATAATGGCTACTCAACAAGAGCTGTTAACGCAGCTATACTTACAAGAGTTAGGGCGTGAAGCAGATAAAATAGATGAAGGTGGATTTAACTGGTACTTAGATCAGTTGGATACTGGCGGCAAGACAATGGCACAGATTGCTGCTGACTTCAATGCTTCTGAAGAGGGCATGGGTTTTGATGCTGCTGGTATGTTATCTGATGGTGCTGCTGACATTGCGGTACAAGATATATATACACAAGAACTAGGACGTACTGGTGATGCAGGAGGCTTAGACTTCTACTCTGATCTTCTGAGTACGGGTGATCGTGCCTTAGATCAGATCATTGCTGAAATCAATCTATCTGAAGAGGGTCGCATTGTTGATCCAACAGAAGTTATTGGAGAGAATTTAGTATACTTTGATCCTACAATGAATGAGGATTATGTTCGTAATGCCTATGCTACAGAGCTTGGTAGAGAAGCTGACGATGGTGGTTTAGATCACTACCTGAATTTACTGAATGATGATAGGCACACAGTAGCTACTATTCTTCAAGACATTAGCCGTAGTGAAGAGGGTCTCACCGCTGATCCAGCAGACTTAGTTTTTAATAAAGTATTGGAACAAACAATTGCTGAAGACAGTGGCTTGTTTAAACCTTTCAATGATATATACACGGATACTCAGTCCTTTGCTGATCGTACTGCATCTTATGTAGAAGAGAGTTCGTTACGTGATGAGGCTGCATCTGCACTTGCTGAAGGTGACACTGTTCTTGCTGATACTTTAATCGGAAAAGCAGATGAGGTTAACAATACTCGTGGTGTAACTCCTTGGACTACTGATGGAACTGAACTTATCACAACAGATAAGGGAACATTCCGTACAGGCACATATGGGTTTGATGAAGTACAAGCAGACAAGGTGGCGGGTCTTGGTCAACTGATGACAGTGATTGGACAAAAAGCTAAAGAGGCTGGTACTACTATTCCTCAGATGATTGGCACTACAGCTCGTGATCAGTTTAATAACTCATTCAATCATGGTGTGCACGGTAAGCGTCCTGACGAATCCTTAACACAGTATTACAATCGTCTAGGTTCACACCGTCAAGGTGGTATCTTAGGTCAAGGCTTACTCTCTGCTGATCCCACCATAGGCTCTGAAGCATGGGAGAACCAACAGACAGCAGACCTTATCAGTGAAGTTGTGTCCATGTTCCCTGATCAGACTACAGGTATTGTGAACACAGGTTCATCTTCAGCTCCTGTTAACACATCAATCAAACAGGCTACTTCTTCTGATCTTACTGGAGGAGATAACTTCATAGGTGCTGATGGTAAAGTATACACTGTAGGTTATGGTGAGGGAATGGTTGATCACAACCTAGCCAATGCAGTTAAGGCTAAGGAAGTAGATTTTGTAACAGCATGGTTCCAGAACACCTTTGGTAATGGAGTAGATAATACAGGTCAGAAAGTTGTCACAGGTCAGCCTAATGTATACCTTGATGGTATGGAGAAAGACAACATGTTCAATAACACTAACACCTTTAGCAACACTAATAGTAGTAATACAAGTGATGGTTACCATTGGCCTATTGGTGAGACAGAATCCACTGCTAAAACTTACCCATATGTTGATGGTACTGTTTCTTATACTAGTCCAACGGAAGATGCTGCTAAAAAAGATTGGATAGTTGGTTAAATAACTACAGAAAACTCTTGACTTTTGATTAGAAATATGTTACCCTATTTCTATATAGAAGGATAAAATACATGACATATTTAGATTTAGTAAATAATGTTCTTAAACGCTTACGCGAAAGAACAGTAGCAACTGTTGAAGCTAATACTTATTCTACTCTTATAGGTATTCTTTTAAATGATGCTAAAAAAGAAGTAGAGGATAGTTGGGATTGGTCGGCTCTACGAACCACACTAACAGCAACCACTGAAGAGAATACTTTTAGTTACGTTTTAACAGGGGCTGGTAATCGTCCTACTTTATTAAATGTTATTAACGACACAGATAACTTTTTATTAAAGTATAAAGACCCTAAGTGGTTTGACCAACAGTTCTTAATGACGGATACCGTAGAAAAAGGTTCTCCATGTTATTATACTTTTAATGGGCAGGATTCTAATGGAGATACAATCATTGAATTATTCCCTAAACCTGATGGTATTTATAATATTAGGTTTAATTTGGTACTACGAACTTCTGAGTTAGAAGAAGATAGTGATGAATTGTTTGTCCCTACTCACCCAGTAGCTCAATTAACATATGCTAAAGCTGTTGAAGAACGTGGTGAAGATGGGGGAGTTTCTTCCTCAAGTGCCTATGCAACAGCGCAGCGTTCATTGTCTGATAGTATTGCTATGGATGCACAGAAACATGAAGAAGAATTAATCTGGCAGGAAGTCTAATGGCTAAACAACTTGAATCTGCAAGCGTAGCAGCCCCAGGATTTTTTGGGTTAAACACTCAGGAAAGCTCTGTGACACTGGCTGCTGGCTTTGCGTTACAGGCAGATAATTGTATCATTGACCAATATGGACGCTTAGGTAGCCGTAAGGGATGGACTTATGTTACTACTAGTGGAGGCACATCCTCTGCGCTAGTAGGTGGTCACGAATTTAGAGATATAGACGGTGATGCTACAGTAGTGTCGTGGAGTAATACAACTTTTTATAAAGGAACCAGCACATTAGCTGCTGCTACAGACAATAGTACATCATTTACTGTTGGTAATTTTGATAGTGCTACATTGAATGATAAGGCATTCTTCTTTCAACGTGGACAGGAACCTCGTTACTATGACCCTGTAGGAGACACTATAGAGGACTTGACTACCGCTGGTAACACAGTAGCTCCTCCTTTAGCAAATACAGGTGTTAGTGCTTATGGACGCTTATGGATAGCTGATACTTCTACATCTAAGACTACTGTCTACTGGTCTGACTTATTAGATGGTACAGATTTCGATAGTGGTAGTGCTGGTAGTATTGATATATCATCTATCCTTGTACAAGGTAATGATGAAATCGTTGCTTTAGGTGCACACACAGGTCGGTTGTTTGTCTTCTGTAAAAATAATATTATTATCTTTGGAGACACAGACGGAGACAAAGTATTAAATCCTGTTAATATGCAACTAGTAGAAGTCATTAAAGGCGTTGGTTGTGTAGCGCGTGACAGCCTACAGAATACAGGTAACGATATTATCTTCTTGTCTGAGACAGGCATCGTGTCATTAGGCCGATTGATTCAAGAGAAGAGTCAGCCAATGCGTGACATATCTAAGAATGTACGTGATGATATTATCTCTATCCTGACACAGAGTAGCCCATCTGAAGTGCGCTCTCTTTATAATCCGACTGAGGCTGTTTATTTATTATTATTTCCTACGTTCTCTCAGGCATACTGTGTAGATATGAGAGGGCCATTAGAGGATGGTAGTAGCCGTATCACAACATGGAATAATCAAACACATACAAACATGCTGACGGTGGATAATAAGATATACTTTACGCAGACAGACGGTTTAGCTCAGTATAACGGGTATTCGGATAATACTTCACCTTATGTTATGCGTTACTTTACTAACTACTTCGACTTCGGGGACAGTACACGTACTAAGATACTGAAGCGTATTAATACAACAGTGATCGGAGGCAGTAATCAAGCCTTTGTTCTTAAAGCTGGTTATGATTATTCTGATAGTTACTTATCTTATCCTGCTGTGCTTGATAATTTAACAAACTATGAGTATGGAGTTGCTGAATATAACATTGCTGAATATTCCATAGGTACGTTAGTAGATCAAGTACGTGCTTCAATGGGTGGTGATGGTAATGTTATTCAAGTAGGCGTAGAGTCTACAATTAACGGTGCGCCTTTGTCGATTCAGAGGCTAGATATTTACGTGAAACAAGGCAGGATATTGTAATGACTAACTACGTTAAACTGACGGACTTTGCTGCTAAAGATGCATTAGCTAGCGGCAACCCCTCAAAGATTGTTAAGGGTACTGAGATTGATGACGAGTTTTCTGAAGTCGCTACACATCTTGCTACTAAAGTAAATAAAGTATCAGGTGCTTTAACGGGTACACCAACGGCCCCTAATGCATCTGCTGGTTCTAGTACCACACAGATTGCAACATGCTCCTTTGTTCAAGGAGAGCTTGATACTTTACTACCAGTAGGTTTTATTCAGTTAGCTGCATTTGCTACGCCTCCTAGTGGTTACTTACTAGCTGACGGCAGTGAAGTTAGTCGTGCTGGTTATGCAGCTTTATTCGCTGCTATTGGTACAGTGTTTGGGGTGGGGGATGGTTCTACTACATTTGATCTTCCTGCTCCTACTGCTCCTACTAACATGTACTACTTCATTAAACATTAAGGAGAAGATGATGGACCCGCTTACTGCAATATTCGGACTATTTGGTCAACATCAGTCCAGCCAAGGAAATAAGGATGCTGCTACAGCACAGATTGAAGCAGCACAGATTGCTGCTGACGCAGCTAAGTTTAGACCATACGGTGTAAGTACAGGTTTTGGTACATCATGGTTTGACCCTATTTCTCAGAAAGCTGGTTATCAATTAGACCCTGCTTTAGCTGCTTATCGTGATCAGATGATGCAAGGTGGCGCACAGGTACTAGACGGTATTGAGCTAGACCCTACCAAGGCTTCTGCGAACTACTATAACCAACAGCAAGCCCTGCTTGAACCCTCTCGCGCACAATCACGTAATGAACTACAGCAAGGACTGTTTGGTCAAGGCCGTTTAGGTATGCGTCTTGCTGGTGAATCCGCTGGTGCTGGTGCTGGTGGCATGTATCAACCTGATGTATTAGGTTATAACAAAGCCCAAGCATTAGCTGATCAACAACTAGCTGCTCAGTCCCGCCAAAGAGCAATGAATGAAATTGATTCCTCGTTGTCTCGTTCTGGTGGTATGTTCCAGACAGCCTTTGGTACTGAACAGATGGGTATGCAGCCTATGCAAACAGGCATTGAACTAGGTGGACGCACAGCTACTGCTGGTGCTCACCAAGGGAACGCCTTACTTAGAGGCAGTCAGAATGCTATAGACAGTCGATTAAAAGCATCACAAGGCTGGGCTGATTATGTCTCTGGTCTTGGTATGGAAAAGTATAACGGGTAAGGAGAAGATAATGTCGGTTTTAGATGGTTTGTTTACAACTCCTGAAGATGTTCGAAAAAAGCAGCAGCAGGCTATTAAGGCTATGATGCTAACAAACCCTAGCATGGCTCGCGGAATGATGACTGCTAGAGGCGCAGCTGGTATGATGGGTTTAAAGACAGATGAAGAAAGAGAGGCGATGAAGCTACAGGAGCTGATGAAGAGTACAAGCATGCAAGACCCTCAATCCCTGTTAGCCTTAGCTAAGAAATTAAACGAGAGAGGAAACACTCGGCAAGCCATAGCTATTGCAGATCGTGCGCGTACATTGCAGCAAGCGATTGACCAGAAGCAGCGCCAAGCAACTCAAGACGCGCAAGCAGCAGAAGATCGTGCATTTAGGCTAAGTGACGCAGAGTGGAAGCGTAATCACCGTACCCAGAATGTATACGAGAGTGTTAACGTACCCGTCTATGGTAAGGATGGTTCTATTATAGGATATAAATCAGAACAACGACAGGTCACTGAACACTGGAACCCTGAGACTCAGAAGTGGGAACGTAGACAGGCATCCTCATCTGCTGGTGGGCCCAAAGACCTTGGACAAGAAGTTATCTTGCTGCAAGATGAGGTGAATAAGTCGTTTGGTTTACCTGTGGATGTGGAGCGGCTTGACCCCTTAACAGGTAAGCCTGTACGCACTGTTGAGGAGTCTGAGCAAATAGTTGGCACGCCCGCTGGGAAACCTACGAGTCCATTAGCTTCTTTACCTCCAGCGTTACTGTCAAAGATGATTGAAAAGTACGCCCAGTATTTAAGTCAAATGGTTAAGGCACATAAGAAGCCTATGCCACAGGAAGAATGGATAATGACACAACTTGCAGCAGCCTCTAAATAATCTGAGAAGGAAGTAGAATGTCTGATTACGTTACAATCAAACACCCTGTAATGGGGGATGTACAGCTCCGTAAAGATTTAGTAGGGACGCTCACGCCTGTACAGTTTAACCGCTTGGTTGTTGAGCAAGCAGCTAAGTATGTTAAAGAGAATGACATCGATATTGATCCATTCGCTACTCACTTTGTGAATGAAGTAACATCTACAATGAGAGGCATACAGGAACTTACAGGGATGGGTGAGTTCTCTGAGGATAATCGTGACAAGCAACGTACTACTTCCATGCTGCGTGACTTCAAGGCAGAAGTAGCATTGTCTTCTGATCCTGTGTGGGGCTACACTGGTCTTGTTACTGGTGCTATTCTTGATCCTGTCACGTTGCCTTTAGCGTTCACAAAGTTATTAAAGCTAGGCCGCATTGCAGATATGGCAGTAGGCGGTATGGGTGCTGGTGCTTTTGGTGGCGTACTATCCCCTATACGTGAAGAATATGGCGAGAGTAGGCAGCAACATCTAATGTATGGTGCTGCTTTTGGTGCTGCTCTGGGTACTGGATTAGGTATTCTCTTCCGTAAGTGGGGTGTTGACAACGCTGAAGATGCACAGAAGCTATACAACGATGCGTCAGATAGTGTTAAGAAACAGATGGAGGCAGATGCTACTAATCTATCAGAGAGTCCTGACTTCAAGAGTGCTGCTGAGAAGGCTAAACATGAGAAGTCTGAGGAACAATCTTTATTAAATACTAAGGAGGAAGTAACTCCTCAGAAGGTAGCTGAAGAACAGGCAAAGGTTGCACAACGTAAGTATGTAAATGAACAACTGGATGCTGAGAAGAAGCAGGCTGACACTAACATTCAGAATGAAGCGCAGAAGATGCGTGATGAAGCTGAAACACTGCCTGATCTTGGTACACGTAAAGCTAATGATGGTCAGGTGCGCTCCCTTGAGAAACAACTAGAACAACTTGACGAGCAGATTGCTGGTTTAAAGCGAGCAAAGCAGGCGACTAAGGCGAACAAGAAAGACACAGGTAAAACTAATCGTCGTAGAGCTAAAGCTATTGATGAACGTATACAAGCTACTGAGATACATAAGGCAGACGTAGAAGCATCCCTTGAACCACTGCGTCAACGTCAGAGAGACTACCGCGCACTAGAAACTACACGTAAGGACATTGAAGCATACGATGCTACAGGTGAGTTACCAGCTCGCCTTAAAGATTTAACATTCAATGATCCTCGTGTGACTAGACAAGAGGCTCCATTCAAGGAACCAGCTCGTCCTGACGTACCGCAAGGTGCTATTGATCCATTAACTCAAGGTGGTCAGGGGCCATTTGCTGTGTCTCCTACAAGGCAGAGTGTGCAAGCAGCTAATGTAACACCTCCTGTAGCTCCTGTGCTGCCGCCTAAGACGCCTACGCAATCTCCTACACCTACACCTACCCCTACTGCTAGCGCCTCTCCTACGCCTGCTGCTGGGCTTCCTACGCAGACGCCTCGTCAAAAGCCTAAAGGTAAGGTTGCTCAGACCCTTGACTACTACTTAGGATCATTGTCTACTAGATTGCGTGAGCGTTTTCCTACGATATACCTACGCCTACAGAAATATGAAACTTATATTCAACAGGTAGGGCAACGCAGGACAAGAGAGTCCGAGCCTTTCTTTAAGGAACTGAAACAACTACCACCTAACCTTAAACAAGCTGTTGAGTTAGCGTTAATGAATGGTCGCTTTGATATAGTGAATGAACTCCTGCCTCCTCATATGCTTAAACATCTGGGTGTTATTCGTAAAGAATTAAAAGCTATCCATGCTGAGTTGAAGAGCAGAGGCATTGATGTAGCACATAGAGACAACTACTTTCCTCGTCGTGTAAAAGACTTGAAAGGTTTACGTGAGGCGCTTGGGCGTGAACATGATGGAGCATTCACTAAAGCTATAGAAGAGTTTAAAGTAAAGAATGGTTTGAAAGAGTTAACACCTGACCAAGAAGCTGAGATTATCAACAAGGTGGTGCAAGGTATCTTTAAAGATAAGTCCCGTATAAGCGTAGGCAGTGTAGGTAAGCGGAGTGTGAATGATATTCCCCTTGAGTACATGAAGTTTTATGAAGACCCTGCATCTGCCTTAACACATTACTATCGTACTATGACTGAGCTCACTGCAAAGTATGACTTCTTTGGTAAGAGTGTTGTTAAGAATGTAACCACTGATGCTAATGGCAAGGAAGTGGTTGATATCTCTGTGCGTAATGATGAGTCTATTGGTAATATGATAGGTGATGCACTAGTACGGTATGATGCTTCTAATGATGAACAGCAAGAACTTATTCAAATGTTAGGTGCTCGTTTCATTGAGGGCGAGAAAGGTATGCATGGACTCATGGCTGGTTATCGTGATGTTGGCTATGCTACTACTATTGCTAACGTCCTCTCTGCTATATTAAACCTTACTGACATAGCTACTAGTGCTGCTCTGCATGGCATTCGCAATACTATCGCATCCATGTTCGGTAAGATGAATGGTAATAAATATAACATGATTCAGATGGGCATAGACCACACCATTGCACATGAGCTACAGGACAACCGCACAACAGCAAAGGCGCTTCAGCGTCTGTTTAAGTGGAGTGGATTTGCAAGTGTTGATATGTACGTTAAGAACACTGCTATAAATGCTGCTATGCGTAAGCATGAAGCACTAGCTAAGACAGCGAAAGGCAGAGCAAAGCTGCGTAAAGAATTGGGCCGTTACTTTGAGGGAGATACTGAGGCATTAATAAATGATCTACGTCTAGGTAATGTCACTGAGAATACTAAGCTATTAGCTTTCAATGAGATCACTGACTTGCAGCCTACTGCTTTAAGTCAACACCCTGAGGCATACCTACGCAACCCTAATGGACGTATCGTATACACCTTGAAGTCTTTCACATTGAAGCAATTAGATATTGTTCGACGTAAGGTTTGGCAGGAAGCAGCCAAAGGCAACCCTGTCACTGCTGCTAAGAACTTATTCCTACTCTCTACTTTCTTTACTGCTGCTGATATGGGTGTACGGACTGTACAAGATTGGATACAGGGTAAGGATATGAATCCTGAAGACATACCTACACGTGCTATGTGGACTCTATTTGGTGTAGCTGGTATGAACCAGTACGTGTATGAGCGTTACCTTTCTCAAGGTGATTTATATGGGGCCGCTGTAGCCACGCTAGCTCCTCCTAAAGCTGCGTGGGATGGCGTGACCAGAGTGAAGAGGGAAACTATGAAGATGCTGAAGGGTGAGAAATATAACTTTGCAAAGGCTGCACGAGCTGTTCCCATAGCAGGGCCATTAATTTATAGCCTGTATGGTGGCGGTGCAGCACTTCACAATGAACGACTAGCCAAGGAAGACTAGTCGGTTTCTTTGTTTACTTCTTTGTCCTCCTCATGACCAAATACTAACGTCACAGGCTTGCCTGTTTTATCTAGCTCTATCATTGCTGAGTGTATTATTTCATAAATCTTTGTGTCATACTCCACTAAATGTTTAGATACCCTCCACTCTTCATAAAGTGCAGGAAGAAAAAACAACACGACTGACAAGAATATTGCCAGCCCTGCTGCGATCCATATTATCTGACCAAGTAACTCTAAGATATCCATTATAAATTAATCCTCATCATACCAACGCATGAGTTGCCCAATGGTCAAGAGAGTGACCCCAGATAGGATCAACCACTCTTGAATGGTTATGTCTAAGAACATTCTTTCTGCCCTGTCTCAAAATTAATATAACAAGCCTCTGCCTCCTTGTCTTTAGGCTCTTCTTTTATATTAAGTATACCATATCGTTTACCTCCTGAGTTAAATGTGGTACACCCTTTACATCCCATTTCCCAAGCATTCATGTAGATAGCTTTGAAGTCCTCCCATGCCATTTCAGGAGAGCAGTTGATGGTCTTACTCACAGCACTATCTACATACTTAGTTGATAATGCTAAGACAGCAAGATGCTCATCAGCAGTACACTCGTTAGCAGTCCTGCCTTTAACACCCCAAGTATGGTATGCATAGTCCATGACTTCTTCGATGATAGGCCCATCTTCTGTCTGAATAGTACGATCATAGCTATGACTAAATACAGGCTCAATCCCACCACTGACGTTATCAGCAGTAAGAGAGATAGTACCTGTAGGAGCAAAGCTAAGAAGATGGCTGTTGCGTATACCATACTTGCGTATACCAGCCCGAACAGTCTTAGGTAAACCTTTAATGAACTCTCCTTTAAGGTACTCAGGCGAGTAAGCAGGGAAGCAACCTTTTTCTTTAGCCAACATAACAGAAGCACGATAGGTTTCATCACGTAGGATTCTAAAGATATCTTCAGCCACTCCCAAAAACTTCTCGCTACCATACGGGAACCCCAAAGCCTCAATTGCATTAGCTAAACCAGTAACGCCTAGTCCCATTCTTCGTTTTGCCTGACTCTCTGCTGCTTGTTCCTCTAAAGGGAACACAGTGTTATCGTGAATGTTATCCATTGCTCTTGTGACAATAGGTATATCCTGCATAAGCTGTGCAAAGTTAAAGCTCCTAGTACCCTCATCATCAAAGTCAACGTACTTAACTAGGTTATAAGAGCCTAGTAGACACGCCCCATTAGCTGGTAAAGGCTGTTCGCCACATGGGTTAGTAGCCTCTATAGTCTCACAGTAATGTAAGTTATTACTATCATTAATACGATCAATAAATAAAATTCCCGGCTCTGCCCAATCCCATGTAGAGCGCATGATCATTTCCCACAAGGCAGGAGCAAACACTTGCTTGTATACAGTACCCTCAAAGATAAGATCAAACATTTTCTTATCACGTACACATTCCATGAACTTGTTTGTCACACCAACAGATATATTAAAGGCAGTTAGCTCTGTGGAGTTCTGTTTAGCATGGATAAACTCCTCGATGTCTGGGTGGTCAACACGCAACACACCCATCTGTGCACCACGTCGATGCCCTGCACTACTCACTGTCTTACACAGACTGTCATAGATACGCATGAAGCTAATCGGGCCAGAAGCCTGACTACCTAGTGAGGCAATGAGAGTACCTTTAGGACGCAAGCGAGAGAAGTCATAACCAATACCTCCTCCTTTACGCATAGTACGTCCTGCCTCTTTAGCTATATCCATTATACTATCAAAGCTATCTTCAATAGGTGAGGACACAAAGCAGTTAAAAGCTGTAGTCTGATTCGGGGAACCAATAGCTAACTGTGTTCTGCCTCCACCCATGAAGCGTTGCTCAAGTAGGATGCTGCGTAACTCATAGAAATGTTTCTCACTGTCTGCGAGAGTGGATGCAAATCTATTCTGTGCTTCTTTAAAACTCTCGCCCTCACTGCGATACTTTGTTGCGTGTACCTCTTGGCTTAGTCGTGTCTTCGGCCCTTCCATTATTATTCCTCCATGTATTCAAGTAGCATGTCGATGCAGTGACGTGCCTTTTGTAAGTCTTCGATAGCAGTTCCCTTGTCAGGGTAACGAGTAATATATTTAATAGCTGTGTGTTGTAGAGCATTTAGTTTATTACGCATTGAATACTCCATAGGCTGTATACCAAGCTTAGTGTAGTGATCGCCTCCTACCTGAGTCTCCAGTGCAGCTAAGTTAATTGTAGGTTCCTGCTTCTCCATCTTCTACATCCTCCAGTTGTATTTCTAAGTCAGTAAAGTTATTGATGATTATATCTTCATAACGATCAATAATATCTTCACTCTCCAGTTGCAGTAGTTCAAGAACAAGTGTTTCATCCAACTGCTTTAAGCGTTCTTTCAGCTCTTCCAGTGTTAACGACATAACGTTTCCTCAGATAATTCATAGACACAGGTAGCTCATCAAAGCTTCCCTCATCTACTTCATTCAATACCCACAGTCCTGACCATGAGCCATTG
>Ga0208012_1000450_pt1 | contig 14331 bp, 18 predicted proteins | sample 15BtaG_FD_184090 | JGI IMG/M metagenome (GOLD analysis project Ga0208012, IMG submission 184090) | Marine viral communities from the Subarctic Pacific Ocean - 15B_ETSP_OMZ_AT15312_CsCl metaG (SPAdes) (version 2) | ecosystem: Environmental > Aquatic > Marine > Oceanic | place: Pacific Ocean... | reverse complement strand
ATCCCCGGTGCACTTGGTCGGGCAACGGCGGACGAGCACACAACTGCAAGGTGGAACTTGGTGTCGACGTCTATGGCCCAGAAATAGAGGTCGCCTTACGCGTTATGAAAGAGCACAAGGAGCAGAGCCATAAGAAACTGAAGGAGCGTTACAAACGCTATAGTATTGACTGGTGTAAATAGCGTTGTTAGTAGGGGCGTTGATAATAGCGTTGTTAGTAGCCGCGTCGTTATTAGCGTCCCTCGCGCACGCGCATCCGCGAGAAATAAAATAAACTTTTTTTTGGCTTTTCAGGTTTCAGCATACTACTTACTAATAGACGCGGTGAGAACTGGCGTTTGCCGGGAACGGAAAATAAGTTGAGAAACCGCTTGACTTCCGACCCGACCTGGACTACAATAGTAACAGAGGTTAGAGAAAGCCTCGCTTTACCGGCCGATGAGGCCAAGGAAAAATAACAAAATGACTAATGCTAAAATGAAGAACGGCGATGCGCTGGTGTGTGAGTTGTGTGGGGATGACATCAAGCCCGACCCGACGAACGGCTGGACGCTGGGCCATAACGCCTGGCCCCTGTTGCCTGGTGAGGTCGACGACGACGGCGACTGGCACTCCCCCCGGTGTTGCTCCCGCTGCGACACCGAGGTGCTCTTCGCTCGCCTGGGCCGCTCGTGGGACGCGCCACCACCTCCGCCCGACATAGACCTGTTGGAGGCGTTGCTGACCTCGATGAGCCACCAAGGCTACAACGGCGAGCCTGTTGTTGTGAGCCACGGAAAATAAAAAACAAACTGCTTGACTTGTGATGAGGAATGGACTACTATAGTAACAGAGGTTAGAGAGCCTCGCTTTACCGGCCGATGAGGCCAAGGAGAAATAACAAAATGACTAATAGAACGAAGAAGTTGATGAAGAGGGCGAAGAAGTTGATGATGAGAAAGAAGAGGATGATGAATAATAGTATGCTGAAACGGAGTGCCGAAGACCAATACCTATACGCGGAATGGTTAGACATCAAGGGTCGCTGCTATGACCCGAACCACCCGCGTTACCCCGAAGAGGGTGCGAAGGGAATAAAGATGTGCGATGAGTGGCTGAATGACTTTGAGGCATTTGCTAAGTATGTGAAGACCGAGATGGGAATGCCGCCCGGCTGGAGTGAAAAATAAAAAACAAACTGCTTGACCCCCGACCCCGTTAGTGCTACAATACTATTGAGGGTTGGGGCAACGGCCGAAATAAAATAAAGTATTTTATGCTTTTCAGGTTTTAGAATACTACTTATTACAGAGGCGAGTGAGAACGCCCCTACAAAAACAAAAGGAAAATGAGAAATGACTGACGAAATAAAAGTGGGAGACTTGGTGACTGGCTGCTCGACGATGGCCTCCGCGGCGTGGAACCAAGACCTTATTGGCGTCGTGGTTGGGCTCGCCACCACCTACGACGACTGGCGCGTCACCCCGAAGACGACTTACTGGGCGAGAGTGCGATGGTTGAGCCTGTCCGACGACGACCTGTTCCGAGGCCACACACGAGAGCCGTGCCACGGGCTGATGAAGGTGAGCCGATGACTAACGAAGAAATAAAAGTGGGAGACTTGGTGCGCTACGACCAAGGCTGGTCCGCCGTCGCCTACAACCCCGCGACCTTCCGCGCCCTTGTGGTTGGTGGCCCGCGCTATTCGCCGCCTGGAAGCCCCGGGGCAGGGCATAAACTATTCCGGGTGCGCTGGTTGCGGAGCGGCAAGGAGGCCGAGCTGGCAGACCGCTTCCTGGTGAAGGTGAAAGCCTATGACCGGCTGCCGATGACTAACACAGAAATAAAAGTGGGAGACTTGGTGGGCTGGGACGATGGCGAGGAGGTCACCCGCGGCCTTGTGGTTGATGGCCCGTTTGAGGGGACACACCGCGGATGGAGTAAGGACCCGGCCGACGGCTACTTCCGGGTGCGCTGGCTGACCGGACATTTAGAAGGTGATACGATGGAGTGCGGCGCGCGCTTCCTGTTCTTGTTGAGCGACCTGGAAAATAAAAAACAAAGTGCTTGACTTGTGATGAAGGATGGACTACAATAGTAACAGATGAGAGAGAGGGTGAGTGAGAACACCCGACAACAACAGGCCGAAGAGGCCGAGGAGAAAAAGAAGATGAATAATAAAAGAACCCTACGCGGAAGGTTTGAGTTTATGAAGGACCTAAAGCCGCTTTACAAAATGCTGGCTGGGACTGGCCCCTGGTGCCCGGTCGAACTGCTGGGAGTAACACGAGACGAGCAGTTTTATGAACCGGAGGTGACCTTTGACTTTTTCTTTGCCGACGACAAAGGAAGTGAGGAAGACCAAGTGAATACCTTTTTGCGAGAACTTGATGACACCGCCGCCGCGATGACCTGGGAAGAAGGTGCCATCAAAGGCACACCTCCCGGAAGCCCGTGCGGCATAGAGTTGCACGTATTTACACAGAGCCTAAAATGGTTGGAAGACTACGACGGCAAGCGCGACGGCCCGTGGTCGTGCGTGGGGGAAGATGAAAACGAGATGAGAGAAAGTGCTTGACTTGTGATGAGTGCTGTGCTACAATAACAATAGGCGAGAGCCAAGGAGAAATAACAAAATGACTAATAAAACAAATAGACTATTGAGAGAGAACGGGGAGGTGCGACGACAAGAGTTTGTTTCCCGCCCTGTGGAACTTTGGAGCGTGAGTGCCTGGTATTATTCAGACTGCGAGGGCGGGGGCCGTATTTTTACGGATGAGTATTACACGAACGAGAGTGATGCCGATGCGAGGAAGGAGCAGTTGCTTACACACCGCGAACTTTTTACAGACTGGTGCTGGGGCGACAACGGAAAGACTTGGGGCGAGGACCACAACATAGAGGTGAGCGTATGGAAGGTGAAAGCCTTTGACCGGCTGCCGATGGGAGGAGAGTGAAATGAATAGAGAACTACTGGAACTTTGGAAGGTTGGCGCTCGCGTAACCAACGAGGACAACGAGTTTGGCGGCTGGCCTGGCCGCGTCTTTGAGACAGAGTATTACAAGAACGAGGAAGACGCGCTCGCCCGGAAGGAGCAGTTGCTTACGCGGCCGTGCCCCGTGAGCGAAGGGAACACTTGGGGAGACGAGGGAGGCATCATCGTTTATTGCGAGCAGGTCGCTTGCTTCAGCAGGCCCAACGAGAAAACAATAACCATTACACTAAGCGCGCGAGACTTTTGCCGGTGTGTTGGAAGACTACCGGACAACGAGCAAGAGTTTGACCGGTGGGCGCGACATTATGAAAACTATGCGCTGGAACCTATTGTTGCTTGGGACGAACTATTTGAGAACGATGACGAAAAGTGAATAAAAAGTGGTTGAGGTTGATGATGAAACATTTATTTTACAACCAATAGAGACCCTGGTGGGGGGTATGAGCGGGCGAGAACCCGAGGTTGGATGGAGGGCATTTTATTATGAGGCGAATAGAAAGAATAAACGCTTCATAGAACGAGGCGAATAGGCCACGGAGGTTCAGTATGAGCGGAAAGAAGGTCGAGGTTAGAAAGAAATAAATAGGTTAGGAAAGGGTTAGGAAGAGGTTAGAAAAGCCTATGAGGAGTTTATGAATAACACTTACAAAGCCTACGGGGAACCTGCGACTACGACGCTGGTGGCCCCGGACAGACAATAAGTTATTGCTGCGCTGCAACATAAGGCAGCATAGAACGGCCACCACGGCCACTTTACAACGGACCCGGCGGTTAGTCAGGCCCCCCAAGGAAGCATAGTTTTTTAGTATTCATACCTATGCTTGGCCGGTTTTTATGAGTGACCGGAACTCCTTTGCCTTGGGGGACGCTTACATAACCGCCGGGTCTTTGTTTGCGTTGCAGGCAATAGGGCATAGCAGGCAATACAAATAAAACAAATAAAATAAAACAATAGGGTTGGTTGGCTTTGAGGGCTGGCTGGCCCTTTTCGCTTTGTGGCCTATGAGGGCCTGTGATGCCCTTGTGAGCCGTCCTATGGCTTTATGGGTATGCTGGCCTACCAAGGGCCTATGAGTGCGTGAGAGGGCCTATGAGCCCTATGAATAAAGTATCAATAGAAACAAAGACAAATAAAGACTTGACCTGTGGAAAGGTTGTCCCCAAAAATAAAGACAATAAAAGGCTTGACTTTGCCGTGAAGTTGTTTTTTACGAAAGCCGACTGGTGGCTGTTCGAGTTTAGGTTTGGGTAAGGGGGGGGTAAGCTTTTTTTATCAACAGGGGATAGTTACCAACAGGGGGGAATACCAAGGGTTGGAAGGGAACTATGGTTTGCTATGGATAACAATAGCCTATTGACTATTGTTAACAGAAAACAAAAAGGTAATGTGGCTTACGGAATAACGCTTGCTAACAGACTATTTAGTAAGATAGCATACAGACTTCTAATGTGCTATTTGGTAATATGGCTTACAAATAAAACACACCCTTTACTTGACTTTTGTTTTATGTATTTTAAGGCATGCCCCCAAACTTCTATTTTTTTTTAGGATAGTAAAACACAATGACGACAGACAACCCGATATTCCCTTGCAACCAATGTGGCGCTTGTTGCCGTGCCGCTAACCCTTTCACAGGCAGAGGGAGGTGCCCTGAGCTAGGGGAAGACAACCTCTGTAAAATATACGAGACTAGACCAGACATCTGTAGGGTGGAAAAGGTGTGGATGAAATACGGGCTGTCATGGGAGGAATACGAAAAAATGGCGCTGGAAGCTTGTGCTCTACTTGACACAATGTTTTAAGAAACGAGACCCAAGACCTGCAAGGCACCTCGGGCTCATCTTTGTGCCTGACCCGCAACAACGGATACCAATGTGGCCCAATGAAGTTCGATAATATAACTTAACTTAGGAGATAAATAATGCCTATTACCCTATCCGGTATTAGTAATGATATTCTCTCCACCACCATCTATGAAATAAGAGATGAGGTTGCGGAGGGTCTTTTTGAGACGACCCCCTTCCTATCAATGTCTAGGAAGTTGGGTAAAATAAAGTCTTTCTCAGGTGGCTATAAACTAGTCGTTCCTGTTGAGACGAAAGTGCATAGTCAGGTCACTGTATTAGACAGTGGCTGGGAAGCCTTGGACCTTAGTGTGCAAGACTTCACGGAGCAGGCGGAATACGACTGGACGCGTATTGCTATTCCTGTTCTCATTTCAGGTAGAGAAGAAGCAGAAAACAGCGGTGACCGTGCGGTCATCGACCTTGCCGAGGCCCGCTTTAAGAACGCCATGAGTGCTCTTATGCGTCAGGTCAATACGCAGATAGTGAAGGGTGGAACTACTTTCCCCACGCTTGGCTCGCTGAACGGCAACGCTAGCTCCACAACGGTGGCGGCTTCTGGTAGAACTGATGGCCTCTTGGAAGCCATTGACCCTACTGCTGCGGCAACCAACACCATGGGTGGTCTTACTCGTGGTCTCATCCCTGGTCTTAGAAACCAGTGGGAGAGTGCTGGTGGAACGCTGGCGATGGCTGACCTCTATGAGGTTGAGGCCAAAGCTTCTACGCTTCTTCCTGCGGGTGGCGACGGTGGTCGTTTCCACCTGACGCTTGCTTCGCCAAACGCCTATGTCGCGTATCGCAACCTTCTCTTTGATAAGGAGCGCTATGTCGACGCCAAGACGCTTGACGGAAATGGTGTCGCATCTCTCGCGTTCTCTTCGGGCATCATTGCCCCTGAGCGTGCGGCAGATGTGAGTGCTGCTGGAGACGGCAGAAACTCTTTTATGATGCTTAACCTTGATGGTGTTCAGCTCCATGTCCATAACGGGGCGGACTTCTCCTTCAGTGGGTTTGAGAACATCAGCGGCTATGATGGTAGATATGGCCGTATTCTATTCATGGGTGGCTTGACCGCGAACCATATTGGTTCGTCTGCTCTCGTCACTAATGCGGAGGCATAAACTATGGCTACTAACGATATTGTTCAGTATCTTTCTGCTGCGAACTCAGCGAAAGCCGCGTCTAACCGGCGTGTGACCGAGACCTTCTACGCAGACGGCGCTATTGCTATCGGCAACTGTGTCGCCTTCGAACTCACTGAGACTGGCGCTGACCGCGTCCTTCATGTTGTTGCCGCTGATACCGGTGCGGCTGCTACCCAGCAGGCCATTGGTATTATGATAGCACATGACGGAACAGGCACGGGGGCTGTTGATGGCGACCGTGTAACGGTTGTTGTCAAGGGCTACGCCGAAAGTGCGACGGTCGCCACGGACATTGTCCAGGGCGCTGTTATCACCTCTGGCGGCACAGCCGGCACTGCTTCTCTCTACGACGCTGACGCAACGGATGCGAACTACCTTCCGTTTGCCCAGGCGCTTGAGGATGACACTGCTGGTGTAGCTGATGTCTGGGTTTTCGGGCTGTTTAGCTAACGATGGCTATCACTGTTACCAACCAGGCCAACCCTTTGGGGGCGCGTTTAGTCCAAGACACGAACGCGAACTCCACTGCGGCGGACAACACGACGGGAGCCTCTGGCACCTTGTATTTTGTTGAGGTTGATAATACCGGTAACAGCGGGGCTGTCTATTTAAAAATAGCAGACACCACTAACGCCACGGGAGGAACCACAGCAGCCGAAGTATGTTTGGCTTGCGATGGTTCTATTGTTTCACAATATGTGTTTCCCCGAGGTATTAGTTTTGGAAGTGGCTTCAGTCATTGGTGTGTAACAGCACCAGCCGAAGCCTCTACCGCTAACCCCGGTTCTGCCGTTACGGTTAGATACATCACAAGCTAAACAAATAAGACATAATGCCCCGTCTAGGTTTCGACTTAGGCGGGGCTCTTTTTTATTAAATGACATTTCGTTTTAGACATAGGGAGAATACCGACGATGCCTAACCTCAGCCAGCTAAGAGGCCGGATACTAAACCAAATAGACTACACACCCACACCCAGCCAACAAATAAATAGCTACCTAAACTCGGTTATCAACGAAGCCTACAAGGAGATATGGTGTGACCGACCTTACACATTTAACATCAAAGAACAAGACATTAGGATATGGCCCGACTTCTCTTCCAGCGATATTGCTTTTAGTTCTGCCTCTACAAATGTCCTTACATTTACTTTTGATAGTGACTTGGCTACATTTGTTTCCCGCCCTTACGAGACTGCCGACCCCCATGTAAATGAAAAGTTTGTGGGAGCAATACTACAAGACGACCACGGTGTATCTTATACCATCACAAACTTTACTGCCTCCTCTGGTGTCGTCATCAAACTAGATAGAAAATACGAAGGCAATACCCATAGCACAGATGACTATAAAATATACCATCGCTGGGCTTTCTTGCCGCAAGACCTCATTGAGGTAATGGATGTATCCTTTCCCAACTACCCTATTGACGCGTCGAGGCGTGGAAAGATAGTGCCCATCCCCAGGAGGATAGATGTAAATGTCGACCTCAACCAAACAAGCACTGGTTCGAACAAGCCTACTTATTATGTCCCTTATTCCCAAACTCACCTTGACCCTGTTAGCAACACTCTATCTATTGCTGCTACTGGTGCTTCTTCTGGCCTTGCTGCGGATACTTACTATTTTGCATACTCAGTAGTCAATGCCGAAAATGTGGAGAGTGGCCTTTGCGATGTAGGCAAAGTGACCGTCACCAACGAAGACCTCATCTCAGTGACTTTCACTAGTGTGCCGGCTGCTGCGGATGAGACTATGAAGCTTCGCTATAAAGTTTATTACGGACACAAAAGAGAAAACCAAGATACATACACCTTCTATCATTGGGAAACACTCAACGCTATCAAAGATGGAACTGGTTTCCCAACAACTGCTACCTTCTCCCCTACCATCCTGGCCGATGTGAAGAGGGGAGAATACGAACACAAGCGTTTTGCTGAGAGTGTCAATGATAAGAAAATAAGGTTTTACCCAAGACCCCAAGGTGTAGATAAGACCATTACCGTTGGAGATGCGAACTTTACCACCTCAAAGCAAACCTTCTGGCACCTGAGATATCTCTATAAACCTTACGAGTTGGTTGATGACTTTGATGTTCCAGCTATTCCCACTGCTTTTCATAACCTTATTGTTGAGAGAGCGCTTATTGATATTCACTCTAAGTATGGAAACGAACAGGCTTCTCTGGTAAGCGATAAGAAATACTACAAAAGAAAAAAAGTATTTGATGCGCGCTATGCTACTGAGAGAGACATTACCCTTCAGCGCTCGCGCAGCATGCAAGTCGGCGGAGGTATGGGTTCTCGTAGGTGGTTTGTTCCTACGGTCACCTATACAGGATAAGGAAAACTAAATGTCGGAGGAACAAAAAATAGCCTTTGTTTCAGGGCTAGATAAAACACCATACGCTCTGGGTGCCGATGATATCAAAAACCTGCGTTATGACGACACACGCTATTGTTGGTCTAATGATAGGTCCTATGTAGATATCCAGCACCCCGATACAGCCGCTGGTTCTGGTATTAGTTCATTGGCGGATAATGTCGTTGAGAGCATACACTCCCACAATAGGCACAAGTCCTCTCTCAATGTCCTTCTCTATGAAGACGCAGGGACTAGCACAGCATCTCTCAAAAGTTTAGAAGGAAATAAAAGATACACCCTTGCTACTGGACGGCCTATCGCAACAGGAAACACTCCATCCACTCAGTATGTTACCATTGGTAAATACACCTTCATCTTTAAAGAAGGCTGCGAACCTTTGCTCTACTATGGAAATGGCGCAGTGAGAACAGCCTTCTTTCACGGAAGACCAAACTCACCAGGCGTTCATCCTGGGTTTGGTAGGAAAGCAGGGGCTTTTGGCGATGCTGCCTTGGGCGACCTAGACAGAACACAAACGACTGCCGGCGGTGGTAATGTAGTTTTTGATAGTGGAACTGGTATCGGTATGGCTGTATCCCCAGACTTATCCGTAGGAGTTTATGACGGCACAGGAACTTCGGACTATTCCATAGCGACCTACAACTCATACCAATACAGGATATCTTTCATCTCTGATACAGGAGCAGAGAGCCCCTTGTCTGTGTTATCACAGCAATGCACATGGTCCATAAAAGGGGGTGAGAAGCAAGACGCCAACAACCTAGTGTATCGCTTCGGGGTCCATCTCAAAAACCTCCCCAAAGGCCCACCAGGCACCATGAAGCGTAGGCTCTATCGCACTAAGAACCAGAGAGAAGGACTGACTGGTTCGGGCAGCAAGACATATTTCCTAACAGACATCTCAGATAATACAACAACCAGTTTCCTAGACATTATCCCAGATGCTAGTTTGGGTTCGGCTCAACCCTCTCGCTTAGACAGTCAGCCTTTCCCCACTAACATTACATTAGGCGCTGCCTTTAGAAACCACCTTATTGTCTCAGGTTCCTCTGAGAACCCTAATGTGCTCTATTATTCCAGGGGAAGCTTCCCAGAACAGTTTCCGGTGCTAAACACATTAGATGTAGGAGGCGCCGCAGGAGGGGCCATTACGGCGCTTCACGCTAGCAATAATGTTTGCTATGTGTTCCGTGAGAGAGCAATAGAGATGTTAGTGCCTAATGAGAGTTTGGAGTATCCATTTAGAATAATGCCTCTTAGTTCTACGGTAGGCACCTATTCACCAGATAGTATTGTAGATGTCCCGGGTGTTGGAACTGTGTTCTTAGGACACGACAAGATGTTTTATAAACTATCTCGTGCGCCTGATGGTGTCTCTTCTTCGCAGGTCTTGGAACCTCTATCAGGTAAGATACTGGAACTAACCAACCGCATTAGCACAAACCATCTGGCTCGCTGTCATGGGGTTTATTCCAATAGAGACCGCGAGTATTGGGTCTCTTGTCCTGTGGATGGTAGCCCATACGCTACACTAGGTTTCGTATTCCACACCACAACTAAACAATGGTCTATGAGAAAGAATATTCCAGCAGGATGTTTCACTTATCTCCCAGAAGGGTGGGTTGCCTTTGGGTCCAACTCACTAACCAGCGACCTACCAGTCATCGATGGAACCGCTTATCCAATACAGAACATGGGGGTAATGGTTTGGTGTGGAGCAGAAGGTAATGGTTATGTGTCCGCAGACGACGGAGGACAGGATGTTAGAGCCGCCACGACCGGTTGTAATGACTTTGTTTATGAAACAACCTGGATGAACCTGGGAGACCCACAGGCTATTAAGACAGTAAAGTCTATTACCCTCTATACCTACAAGCAGGTATCCGGTGAGAACACACTACGCTGTGGTATTGACTACAAGCCTCTGGTCGCCAATAATGCTATGGCCCTCCTAGACACCACCTTTAAAACATACAACTCTGAAAAGCCAACAGGAGGGGTCTATAACACAGCCACTATTGGGGGAGACTATAATAGTGGTGATGTAACAACTGTTGATAAGAATAGACTTTCAGCCAAGGAGATATGTTTGACCCGCATCAATAACCCCTTTACAGGGTATGAGGTGGCTGTTGATACTCCCACCAGAAAAACCGCTCCTCCTCGTTTATCTAAGAGAGCACAACAGGGCACAGGTGGGTGTCGGTGGTTTAAGTTTCGTTTGTCTGGGAACAACCCCATAGACATCGTTGGTTTCACTATTGAGTTTGAGGTCAATGGAGTTTATAAACAACTGAACTTTGCTGCCGGCAACCCTTCTACCCGAGACACCATCCAAAACATCATGGGACTTTAAAGATGAGAATATACCCTAATACCAATAGAATACAAGATAGTAATGATATCAAGGCAGAAGACATCAACAAAGAGGTTCGCTCTTGTTTTGACCTGGGTAATGGTGCTATTGATGAAAAGAACATAGAACTTGGAGACGCCAACCAGCCAAGTGATATCACAACACCGGGCACAGGAGTAGATAATAGAAAGTTTGCTAGCAAAGCGTGGTCTGAATACATCAAAGGTCCAACCATTGATGTAGCAACAGACTTTGACTTCACCTTTGATGATGATAACAGGACCGCTGTTCTTTATCGCTACTCCACTACTAAACACAGCGGAGTAGGACAGGGGGTAGTTTCAGGGCAGTTGCAGGTTAGATACAGCATCGCCACTATTGAGGGTGATACCACCAACATCCCTTACACTAAAAATGTATTTGAGACTGCTATGTATCACAAGCACACCATCTATGCTAATGGACTAGTAGTTGGTGAAACAGATAATATTGCCGAAGGACCAATAGGGACTGTGAATGTTCCCTTTTTCTTTTACCACCCAGGGGGCGACTTGGAAATATCTTGTTGGGCTGGGCCTACTTCTGGTGGGAAAGTATTGTATCCCACTAGTGGGTCATACCGCTACATCGTTGAGAACGCCTATTATTGGGCTACTGTGAGGAAACGCTAATGTCTATCAAAAGTTTTACCCCCTTGGAGGAAGGAAGAGTAGTCTCTGCTGCTGATATCAACAACACTTTCGAAGCCACTAATGGCCTGGCTGGAACCATAGCCAGCATAAATAGCGAACAGATAGCCACAGAGGGCATCACACGAAGAGTGTGTAATACTTGGACCGACAGCTACTCTGCCGGCACTCCCTCTACCTATGGAGAGGGGAACCCCTGGTTGGCTTATCCACAGGTAACACACAAACTTACTGGAAACTGGATACACCAGGACACCGATACCGCATACATAGAAACAGAAACAGGCTCAGGCACAGACTTAGAACTTGACCTAAAAATAGACAACTGCACTAGTGGAGACTACATAGTAGTTGAGTTTGTTGGTATGATAAGTGTTTGTCATTACTTAGATAAAAACTTTACTGCCGGGTCAGCCGTGATAGTTCCATCAAACTATTATGATGACTTTACTGAAATGTGGTTCGCACGGGACATGGATAGTGCTGGGCGAGAGGCTTTACCTACTGCTACGGTAGGTGCTATGAAATGGTCTTATGGTTCCTTATTCGCAGTGGGTTCGGGTGCTATGTCGACTGGAAACATTTATCCCACCAATGCCGCCCAAACCTACGCTGGCTCCACAAACGCCGGTCCAGGACACGCACGACCTTTTCACATGTCTTACATAGAACCCCTTGACGGCACAGAAAGCACCTTCAGCGTAAAGGTCGCTGTTAACCCCGGCAACTATGGTTCTTCCGCTGGTGCTTGGGCCGACCCTGCTGTGCAGGTTTGGACTGGTTCTACACTATCAGCCTACATCGTTAGGAAAGGAGGATAAGAAATGGCTTATAGCCCACCGACAGCAAGCAGCGGAGATGTTATCTCAAAAGAGTTTATCGATACTTTGCGTATCAAACCTTACCGACAAGAACTAGACACCACCCTTCTAAACACTACTGCTTTTAGCAACAACATTATTGAGACGAGAAACATAGCCAAACCAGAATACACAACACAAGGAAACAATGTCTATGAGTGGCGAGGAGAAAGCGGAGGCCTGAAATACAAAAAGCTTAAAGCGGGAAACATTTACATCCAAGCTTGTAATAAACTGAGTTCTAGTTTTTCAGCGAATACTAAATACCCAGCCCCCTCAACGAGCCCAGGGAACTCAGGCATTAGCACTATCATTTCAGCAGACGGAAGAACAACAGTCACCTCAACACGCGTCCCAGATATCCCACACCTGGGTTTGACCGTTCGGTTTGATGAGCCGTGTATGGTTGTTGTAAGAGCCAAGTGTATCCTTAACCACTTGAGTGGAACAAGCGGCAGCATCAATAATGCTTTTAACCAAACTCTTACTTCACAATACTTTCGGCTTTTGAGAGAAGACCCGGAGACCGCAGCACGCACCCTCAATACAATAGGCTACACATCAGGTAATGCCTTACCTTGTCAGTCAGAACATCAACTTCGGCAAGTCTATCTAAATAACCTGATAAGCATTACTACACCAGGCATCTACTCTTTTGTGGTGGCTGGAAACTTGCGACCCAATGGTGGTGGTGTTTATGAAAGCATCGTCGCTTTACTAGGAAAAGCAGAGATGTCGATAGAGTGGTGGCACACTTCGGTCGACTAATGACATTTTATTTTATTCACAGGAGAAAACTTTAAATGGAACCAGCAACCGCAACACTTATTGTAGCCGGCATTTCCGCAGCAGTAATAAGTATTCAGCAGGGCATCCAACAAATGCCTACCAAGGCTGAGAAAAGGCTCAAGGAAGATATTGAGTTAAAGAGATATAAAGCAGCTATTGGTGATGTTGGTCTCACAGATGCCCAGAAAGAAGAACTGGCTACACTGGGTCTTGGTGCTACACAGGCAGCGGAGCGTGAATACTTAGCAAGAGAGGGAGAGTTGGCTGCCCTTACGGGCTTGACTGGTGGCCAGATGACCGCACAACAGATAGCACGGCAAGAGATGGTGATGGAACAAAGGGGCAAGGTAGGCGAACAGATACGCGTCTTCGAAGTCCAAGAGAGAGAAAGACAAGCAGCGGAACTTGCAGCGCTGGAAGAGAGCCTAATAAACATCCAGGCTATGAAGAAAGCCGAGGCGCTCCAATACGCAGGAGAAATGGGAGGTATTGCTGCTAATGCCGCAACACAGTCAATGCTCCTAAAACAAATGGAAGGGAAACCTTCACAACAAGCTGTATGGGATGGTGAGAAATGGGTTTATCCCCAGCCCGGACTTATGGGCGGAACAACACCACCAGGGGCCGGCGCTGCCGGTCTCACAACCCCGTAGATAAAGAGGTAAAATAATGGCCACTGGCGCAGAACTATTTAGACAGAACGCAGACCTAATATACTCGACATACCGGACAGAGTTTAACAACATCCTTAGTTTTCTCATAGAACAGGAACAAGTTTCTCCCGGCACTATGACGGCTATGATAGATGATATTGCGAGACAAGAAACTTCTATCAGAGAAGGACGACTGGAACTGGAAAGGTTGCGACGAGCCGGACAGAAAGAAGATGCGTCGTTGATGCAAGCACTGAAAGAAGTAGAGATGAGAGGCGCGACAGCATACATGCAGGCTCAGACACAAGCCTCTATCGCTCGTGGAGACCTTCGCACAGCACTCAGTAAAGAGATGATGTCGCAGAAAGAGAAAGGCACCTCTGCCTTTACCAGTCAGACAAACTCAAAAGAAGCAGAGAAGAAGTTTAACACACCGGTCACTATACCGGCTGTGAAGAACATCCCGGCTGCGAAGGGGGAGCTAGTAAAAGAAGCCGCCGAATATACTAAGATACTAATACAAGGGAGACAAGGACTAGAAGCCGACCCAGTTGGGTATGCTCAATACAACGAAAAAATGGAAACTGCTGTCCGTGACTTCGTGCGTAGCCGTGTCGCACCTGGAACTGGTT
>Ga0208012_1000448_pt1 | contig 14402 bp, 9 predicted proteins | sample 15BtaG_FD_184090 | JGI IMG/M metagenome (GOLD analysis project Ga0208012, IMG submission 184090) | Marine viral communities from the Subarctic Pacific Ocean - 15B_ETSP_OMZ_AT15312_CsCl metaG (SPAdes) (version 2) | ecosystem: Environmental > Aquatic > Marine > Oceanic | place: Pacific Ocean... | reverse complement strand
CCTGACCACATTTTTATGGACTTTGCTAGTTACTCAAACCTTGAAAAAGCTCTTGGGTCTAAAGTTCAATACGACAAAGTTAAGACTAGCGATGCTAGTGTTGGCTTTGATGCATTGGTTGTAAATGGTCCCCGTGGTCACATGAAGGTTATTCCTGACCATAACTGTCAGCCAAACGTTGCATGGATGCTTCAGCTAAATACCTGGACTCTAAACAGTCTTGGACAAGCAGTTAGTATTCTTGACCTTGATGGCCAAAACATGCTTCGCGTAACGGACGCAGATGCCTATGAAACACGTATCGGTTTTTACGGCAACGTTTCTTGCAATGCTCCTGGCTATAACTGCCGCGTAGCATTGGCATAATTTAACTCATTGAAGGGAGATGAATTATGGCTAATAGGGATTTTAAAGATGTTCAGGCGCTTGAACGTGAGCTGAAGATTATTGCTGGGCGGGTTACCACTGACGGCAGTGGCGTCGCGACTGTTGCTGACGGTATCGGCTTTACAGCGACAAAGGCGGGAAATGGAGACTATTGGATTTATCTTGATGATAAATACACCAGTCTCATGTACGCAAATGCGACCGTCACCGCTTCTGCCCCGGATGAGTGTTTTGCCTATGTTGTTTCACATGATGTAAGCGGAGCCACGCCATCGGTGCGGTTCAAGTTTACTGATGATGATGGTAACGCGCAGGCATTCGCAGATGGGGATGAGTTTTCATTCTTTATTCTGCTCAAGAACAGCAGCGTGACTTGATATGGCAGCTAATGGATTATCAGTTCTTGTCTTAGAAAAGGCGAAGAAGAAGTTTTCAGAGCCAAAAGGCGATGATGGCTCCAAAGCCGCCATGAAAGAGGCATCAAAGAAGGTCCATTCGGCTTTCAAGGGTGAAGACTCAGAAGAACTTGGCCAAGCACTTGGCGAGTTTTTTGATATTTACTCTAATCAGTCAAAAGATTGAGTTTGGAGGGGGGCTTCGGCCCCCTTCTTTTTAGGGGGAAGCTGTGGCTACATTTACAGAGGCAACCTTAAGGAGCCGTGCCCGTCGAATGGCGGATATGGAAAACTCTACTTTTGTTAGCGACGCAGAGATTAGGGATTATATCAACTCGGCTTATGCTGAGCTCTACGACCTCGTGATTGAAAAATACGAGGATTACTACATTGAATCGACTTCAGACTTAAACTTAGCATCTACCGACACACATTCATTGCCAGGTGACTTCTACAAAGCGCTTGGCGTGGATTTAACTGTGGGCGGCAGCACTTACAGTTTAAGGAACTACTCTTTCCAGGAGCGAAACAGGCATAAGGCTGTTCTTTACTCTGGTGACCGGCTTTATGCTGAGACGCAGTACCACATTCAAGGGTCTAAGATAAAATTTATCCCCTCGAATGGCTCAGGCACAGCGGTTTTGCATTATATTCCTGTTGCAGCGCAAATAAACGACAGCGATACTTCACAATTTACTTCGATTATCCCCGGATTTGAAGAGTACATTTGCTTAACTGCCGCAATCTCCTGCTTAATGAAAGAAGAGTCGGACGTGCAAATGCACATGGCTCGCAAGGAAATGCTTAAGCAAAGAATCGAAAGTGTTGCCGGAAAACGCAATGCAGGTGACTCTTACTCAGTGACAGATGTTTCTGTTGGGAGCCCATACCATTTTGGGACTAACGGTATTTGAGGGGGGTAAGCGATGGCCTCTCGACTATCACCAGCAGTTCAAGCGCTTAAGACAGGCTTCAGTAGAGAACAGAAGGACGTTGGCACTTCTGAAGCGCTTCGGTCTATCCAGGGTGTTGAGCTCTTAGAGGGGAAGCTTCTTAAAGACCAGGAAATTGCCAGCACAACCACCCTTATCAAACATAACCTTGGGAGAGAGTACCGAGGCTTCATACCGGTTAAACCGATGCACGGCCATACGCTGTACATCGACGAAAGCTCGTCTTCAAACAAAACCGAGTTTATTGCCTTGCGGGTATCTGACGAGGCCGACCTTGTTCGTATTTATGGAAGAGCCACAATCGACGGAAGCGGCGACCCTACGCTTGTAACATCTAACGGTGCCAGTGATGGCGTAAAATCAATTGCCAAGTCTGCGACTGGCACCTACACAATAACTCTTGGTGATGTTTACTTTGGTGCGGAGACTTACGATTATTTTCGGTTTGGTGAGATATCAATTATTAGCAACACCACCGACGACATTCGAGGCCAAGTGGCGGTAGAGTCCGTTGCTACCGATGGCGTAATTAAGGTGTTTACCCTGACTGGCTCGACTAAAACCGACCCTGCATCAACTTCTGTTTTGCTCTTTCATTTCGTGGTAGAAAAAGCAGTAACCGCTAAATCAGACCTGTGGGTGTTCTAATGCCATTGAAGAAGCAAGTTGTCACAATGCCTTTTGCAAAAGGCTTAAATGAAAAGCTTGGTGATGGCGTGGTGCCTATCGGGGAGCTTACGCAGGCTGAAAACGTGTCTTTCGATAAAGCAGGCCAGTTAATTAAACGGGGCGGGTTTAGAAAAGAAGATAATGGGGTTGCTTTCAGCGATTCCTCTTATGGGACAACTGTCTCAAATTCAAACTTTGGCACTTCCCTTAGCGACACCATGCTTGTGTCAGGCCAAAAACGGCTTTGGGCCAGAACTACAACAGGGGCCTCTGAGCGGTATTATGACGCAGGCGCACTTATTCCTTGCGAACAAAAAAACGAGTTCCTAAATCGAGACGGTGTTTATAAGCACGGACCTGCAAAAGTTGGCTACATCTTTAACAGCGCTATTCCCGCTTTTGCTGTTACCGCCTACACCCAGGTACTAGCCGACAACCCAGCAACTTACTTTGTAATTGCCGAAGTAAGAGACGCGGTAACAAGCAAACTCCTTCACCGCGAGGAGCTTGATTCTTATTCTGTCGTGGCTACGAGTTCTTCAGCAGACGGTCTTTACGATACCCCTGATCCTCATGTGTGTGTTCTTGGTTCAAAAGCTTTTGTGATTTATCTGGATACTGGGGGAAGCTTACTTTATTCTGGAATATCTATCCCTACCCCGGTTGGAACCGGTGCTACACTTGCATTTTCTAGCCCAGCATCCTTGGGTTTCTCTATTTCTGCCCCTAAACCCGTTTGGGACTGCGATGTAGCTACTTCGGCAGGTAATGCAACGGTAGCAAGCCATACATCTGGAAAAAACACTGCGGGTTGCATTGTTGTTGCCGGTCTTGTTTCTACCGCAGGGGGCAATGACGGGGATATTCGGGTAGGGTATTTTACCAATGCCTCGGCATCGGCCACGGTTACGCTTGTGGCGGTAACAGGCAGCACGGGGACAACTACTTACTCGGGAACCGGTGGAACAGGAAGCGGCCATGAAGCTGTTCCAGACGCAACATCTACGAGCGCGGTCACTGGCTCAGTAAACATAACAGCTCTAAATGAAACGGATGATATGGGAGGGGCTACGACCGGTCAGCTTTTGATTACGAGCACTTATGATAATAGCGGTGCAAAAATTGAATTTAAGCTTCTTGGCCACGACTTAACAGTCGATGCAAATATGGTCGCAAACACGGCAGGGGTTGCTTTGCGTAGTACCGCCTGGCGAGAGTCTGATAGCCTTATTCGTGTCGCACTTGAGTACGCAAAGTACCCCGCAGCCAATGGTTCAAAAACCAGCTTTCGGCCAAGTGACCACGTTTGCATCTCGTTTGAAATGGACCGATCAGGAAACCAGTCAAGCCTCGCACGCGTTAAGTATATTGGCTACAATTGCAGCTTAGTCTCAGAGTCGTTTACTTATGACGGCGAGCGGTACATTTGCGCTTCATTCACTTGCGGCAAGCGTAACTCTTTAAGTGGCAACCTGTTTACCCTTAAGGCTCCGCCGACCGGTTCAACCACTGAAGAATGGACACCAATCGGGGCAGGCCCAACAGGGGAGCAGCCCGTAAACTTTACTTCCGACCACCAATCTGGACTTGAAACAAGCCTGCATTTATTCAGAAGTCTTTCGAGAGTAACAAACACATCCGGCGCCACGTTTTCTTTTGGTGCAAACAGATTTACGACACTTAAGGGAATCTCTAACTCGACAAGCCAGGATGTAACTGAAGAAATTCACAGCGTCTCACTTGTGTCGGTCGATTTTACTCCTGACCGCACTTTTAAATCCCTAGAAACGCCTAACGGTCTTTTGATTACAGGCGGGTATCTTCACCACTATGATGGAAATACTGTTGCTGAAAGTGGGTTTTTTAACTTTCCTGTTTTTGACAGTACGACTCCAGGGGTTCAGAATCCTGCGGGTGCTGGCGGGTCATGGACAGATCGTCTTGGGATTTACAGGTATCGGGCCGTTTATGAATGGTACGACGAGATGGGAAACCTTCACCGCTCAGCACCTTCTGACTCAGTGAAGGCTGAAATAAGCGCAACATCTCAGTCCGTGGTTTTACAGGTTTACGTTCCGCAGTTTACCCGAAAAACAACGGGGCGGTCTGATTCTGACGCAACCGGTGTTCATGTAGTTTTTTATCGGACAACAAAAAACGGATCACTTTACCATCGTATCGGCTCGAAAGGTATTGATGGGACTGTTGCCTCGGTTCATGTAAGTTTTACTGATTTCGGAATGGTAACGGATGAAGAACTCGTAGATAACGAGCTCTTGTACACTGAGGGCGGCATTCCAATGAATAGCTTTGTTGGGTCATGCAAAGATTTGGCAATGCACAAGGAAAGAGCTTTTGTAACAACTTCTGAAAATGCTGTTTTGTTTTCCAAGTCAATGGGTGCCCGTGACGGTATAAACTTTACAGATACGGGTGTTGCTAGAGTCGGAAGCGAAAAGCAGACAATCAACGCTATTGAAAGCGCCGGTGAAGCGTTTTTGATTTTCACTAATTTTGATGGATTTTACATTACCGGTGAAGGGCCTGACCAAGCAAATGTAGGTGGGTTTACGGACCCGAAAAGGTTTGCCCCTGGGCTCGGTGCTCTGCCTGCTTCGGACCACATGACTTCCGCTGGCGGTGCTTTTATACATACCTACCAAGGGTTGGTTAGAATCTTGCCGGACCTTAAGACTGACTATCTGGGTTCGCGTGCAGAGGATGTCATTGGCTCCGACACAATACACTCGATGTGTTTGGATGAGGGAACTAATGAAGCTAGGTTCTTTTTGACAAACACTGTAAGTGGTTCATCTAACGAGATTGTGGTTTACCACACGCTCTACAACCAGCTCACTGTTCATACTGTTTCTTACTCTGGGACAAATTACGGAGTCGGTGCTTTTTATATGGACTCTGATTTGTATAGAGTTACTGCTGATGGGAATGTCCACAAGTACAGCCCCAAGACTTACACAGACAACTGTACAGGCTCCGAAGTTGTTTACAATATGCGCGTAACCACGGGTGACATTAACGTTGCTGGTCTTCAAAACGCCCAAAGAGTTTATAGGGTCATGCTGCTGGGTGACTACAAGAGCGCTCATACGTTATCGTTTTCTTCTTATGTCGATTACAGCATTAACCTTTTCGACGCTACCAAGATTGAAAGCTTTTCTCAGGCTATCTCTTCAGATAACGATCCTTATAATTTTCGAATGCACCTTAAGAATCAAAAGTGCAAAGCGGTTAGGCTCCATATTACGCTTGGGGGTGATACGGCTACAGGTGAAGTTGCCATTCTTCAAGGGCTTGCTCTCGAGGTTGGCGTCAGAGCTGGAACGTTTAAACTGCCAACAGCGCAGACATTGGCAGGGAGTTAAGAAATGGCAGCTAGGCCCACAACTACAGTCGGCGAGGTTATGTCTCTTGCTCAGGGCGCAATAAGTGACCCTCGTGTCTCCAACTCAATTGCTCGATTGATTCGGCAATCCAAGCAGCACAGGGATATTTCTCAGGCCCTTATGCAAGAGCTTCAAAGTGGTGTTCTTGGAGCGGGAGCAAGCGACCATGTGCGTCGGCAGGCTATGCACAACGCTCAACTTGGAAAGTTTTTTACTGACCAAGCAAAAATAAGAGGTGTGGAAGCCGCAAGCGCTGCGGCTGGTCCGGCGGCTCTTGGCTCGGCAGTTATTAGTGCTGCAGGTACTCTTATAGGTCAGGCAATTGATGCGGGTGTTTTTAATAGTGTTGATGATGGCGCAGTAGAAAGCTCTATTGGTCAGGGCTTAAAAGATACTATTTCTCCGGGCGAACTTACAATGAAGGACGCGCCACAGACTTACATGAGTCAGCTTCAATCATCGCCAACAAGTGGACCCAGAAGAAAGCTGGGCGAAAGTCGAATGGACATGACTCTTGACACTGGGGATATTCTAACAAACGCCGCTCTTCAGAGAGATATTGGCCTAGCTGGTGAGTTTGGTAGTCAGACCTTTGACCCTAATCGACCGTTTGACTCTACTGTGACTGCTCCAAGCTTAAGGACAGAAGGTTATCCTTCAATGGGCATTGCTCCTATGGACACGTATGTTGAAAAAAGCGTTGCTCCAGAGGCTTATTCGGTAAAATCGCCTGAGCCCGGTGCCGGTCCTGAAGATTTTATGAGCTTGGCAGATATCAATAAAACAATAGATATGAAGCCAAGAAGCATACCCGCTAACGACATGCAGGGGGCTCTTGGCCAAAAAGGGCCAAAGAAAGACGTGGCCTCTTCAAAGCTTCAAGAGCTGGGGAACATGACAATGAATGAGGCGATTGAGGCCATGCGTGACCCGAAAAAACAAGAAGAGTTTCAGGAATACCTTAAGGTTCTTGGAGGGACGAAATGATAGTACCACCAATGGGAATGGCGGCAGTTCAAACAGCTCAGCTTGGCAGCAATATGTCCCCTGTTGGATCGGCTTTAGGCGATCGAACTTACAAGGGAACAGATGAAACTGGAGCACATCAATATGGGTATGGTCTTGATAGCGAATACGACCTTTATCATTTTAACGACCAGTCTTTTAGCCCAAAACAGTTTGGTGAACTTGACCCTTACGAAGAAGAGTATTTGCGTGGATTGAAGGAGCAAGCTCTTGGTAGAACAAAGACTGCGGCACAAAGACAAATTGAGCAGGGCACTCAGCGAATAAGCGGGGCCATGCAAGGTATGGCAGCATCCCAGCAGTCAAGAAACGCGGCAGCAGCCTTGCGTGGTGGGCGTCAAGGGGCCGAAATGGTTTACGCTCAAGGCCAGGAGGCGCTGGGCATGCAAAGGGCCCAGGACATGCAGCAAGGAGAAGATGCTTTTCGCCAGGCAGCTCTTGGTAAAATTTCAGGTGCCGGGATGCAGCGAGCACAGCAGTCGGCAGCGCAAAGGGCGGCAGGGTATCAAATGGCGGGTGCAGGCGTTGCTGGTGGCGCCGCCATCCTTGCGGCGCTTATTCCGTTTATGTCTGATGAACGCTTAAAGTCTAATGTGTCCGAGAAAAAGGGCAAAAAAGAACTTCGAGATATGCTTGGTAAAATGCGACCCGCTAATTACGATATGGGCGGAAAAAACGAGTCTGGGATTATTGCCCAAGACTTAGAACGCTCTGAAGCTGGCCGAGAAATGATTAGGCGGGGTCCGGCTGGTTTGCGAATGGTTGACCCTCGCGAAGCCTCTAAAAAGATGCTGGCAGCGATGGCCTTGATGCACGAGGACAATGAAAACCTAAAGGCTCGACTTACAAAGCTTGAAGGCAAGAAAGGCGGTAAGTGATGGCGAACGGGAAGCAACCAGAGGATTTTGATTTTACTACCGAAGGCGGGTTGGCTCAAAGATTAGGGCAAATGATGGGCATTGACGATGCAAGGCAGTATATCAGAGAAAAATTAAATAGGCCGAGAGAGGTTCAGCCCGAGGGTATGTCTTCCGCTCGACTTGGGGCAGAGCCGGGTGGCGTTCTTGGGGGAGATTTTGTTCGCGAATATCAATCTTCCCCCAAGAGAAGGTTTGAGGTTGCAAGGCTAGAAGAAGGCAAGGCAAGGGCCGGAAACGTTAAAAATATAAATAGGCTAATAGCTGAAAGAGAAGAAATCGCCGAAAGCAAGCGAATCGCAGAAGGCACTCAAGCTGCAAATATTTCCGCTGGTGTGGAAAGAGGCGTAAAAGAAACTTTCGATAGGGTTTACGCTGAAACTGGTTCTCTCGAAAAAGCTAATGCGGCGGCTGAGGAAGCCCGCGCTTTTTTTGAATCTTCTGCCGCAGGCACCCCGGTTCAACTTCAAAGGCCAGTAGACGACCCTGTAGCTTCAGGGGAGGCTATGCAGCAAGCTCTTGAGCGAAAAGATGCAGGGCTTGAGTCTTTGTACGGTGCTCGCATATCTCAGCTAAGAGGCTTAGGGTCACAATTAGAAGAACAGTACGCCGCCGAGAGGGGCTCAGCACTCGCAGAACAGTCGGTACTTGCTAGGCAGACTGAAGACGAAACAGATATTCGAAGAGCTTACCGCGAGCAGGAAAAGGCTCGAATTGAAACCGAAAATGTTAATCGTCAAATAAGAGCAGAGGCAAAAGAAAAAGCGCAGCTTGATATAGATGAAGCTGTTGGTGAAGTAGTAAACTTTAAAATTGACCCTAAGCGATTTTACAAGGGCACAGGTTCAGCTATTGCGTCGGCTATTGCGGTGGCTCTTGGTGAGTTCGGCAGCAAGCTTGCGGGTGGTCCGAATACGGCCCTAAGCATTATTAACAGAGCGGTTGACCGTGACATTGACGCCCAGAAAACAGAGCTTCAGAACTTAAAGTACGGCGCCTCTGCTGCTGGTAATGCTTATAAACGATTGCTTGACCGTCACGGAGATTCCGAAAAAGCTGAAAGACTCGCAAGGGAACAGGCGCTTACTTATGTTTCAATGCAGCTTGGGGAAGTTGCTGACAAGTACAAGGTGCCTTTGCAGGCGTCAAAACTTGGCCAGCTTATTTCTGGCATAGAAAAACAACGAATTGCCAACGCTATGACTCTTTCAGACAAAGAGTTTGAATCCAGAATTGCCGCTGCAAAACTTCGACCAGCAAAAGTTGGTGGGAAGATGGAGCAGAAAGATACTGAGTTTTTTCAGGATATGGCTGAATTTCAATCAGGCATACAAGAGATGCGGGCTGATTTTGAGACCATTGGCGGTGACAACGCAAAAGAAGCTTTGCGCTGGGCGTTTTCTGGGGAGTCTAAAGAGAAGTTTTTTCAGGAGCTTCCTTCTTTTATAAGCCCTAAGTTTGCTAATCGAGTGGCTCAGTTTGCCGAGCGCGGTCGAACGCTGTCCAAGACGCTTTCTAAGATGAAGGAGGGCGGCAAAATTTCAGATATGGACTTAATTTTCTACATGGAACGTATGCCTAAATCTACTGATAATGACAGTATGGTCCTCTACAAAATGGAAGTCCTCGAAACGCTTGCGAGAAACGCGCTAAGAATGCGTACAGAACTAACTCAAGGAGAGTTTGATAAGTTCAATAAGCGCCTTCAGGCCCAAATGAGCAAAAGTGGAGTAACAAGCGGCAGTACCTTTGAATCTGACCTAATTAAGAAGAAACTCGGGATTAAAGACTAATGGCAACGCAACTCTATAACTTTGAAACAGGCAGTTATGAAAGTGTACCTGATGAAAAAGTTCAGGAGTACATTCTTGCGGGTGGGCATACCTTTGGAGAAGACCAGCAGGTTGGTATCGTTCTGCCAAACGGTCAGGGCTACAAGGTTGCGGGTAAGAAAGCTGCCCAAGCCCTTAGTCTAGGCGCGAAATTTGAATCAGAATCGGACGCAATTAGGCGAGAGTATCGACAAGAGTATGGGAGCGGTTTTGATAATGCGCTTCTAGCCTTTGGTGCGGGTGTTGGTCGTGGTGTAACTCTTGGGCTTTCCGATGCTGTTCTTACGCAAACAGGAATGGCTGACCCTCGCGTTTTAGATGCTTACCGTGAAGAGTTTGGAGGCTTAAGCCTTACTGGTGAAATTGGCGGGGCTATTCTTCCCGCGTTTTTAACTGGTGGTACTGGTGGTGCGGCTACTCTTGCCAGGTTGACTCCTGCGGGTGCTGTGTCACTGGCATCGACAAAAGTAGGCCAGCAAACAGCAAAAACATTAATTGCAAAATCGGCCACAGATTCTTTGTTGCGAAAAACTGCACAAACGGGTGTTAGCGCTGGCGTAGCTGCTGGCCTTGAAGGAACTATCTATGGTGCAGGCATTGAGCTTAGTGATTACGTTTTAAAGGATAAACCTAAATCTGCTGAACAAATCCTTAGCAATATAGGACTTAGTGGTTTTCTTGGTGGGGCACTAGGTACAACAATTGGCGGTGGCGCCGTTCTTTCTCTTGGCGGGGCAAAAGCGCTTGTTCAAAAAACAGTGCGAATGATTGAAAAGGTGTCGGATTCAAAGCTTGTTGAGGGCTTTACAGATACCGTTGCCAACGTAATTGCTAAGGCAACGGGTGAAGACCCTGCTACGGTTCAACGTTTACTCAAGCTGGGCAAAAAAGACCAAGCTGCTAAGTTTGGCGGCGTTGATGATGTTATTGAGCAAAACGAGAATCTTCTTAAGAGCATTCGGGCCGAAGAGGTTGCACTAAAAAGAGACAAGATAAACAAGCGAATTGCTGACAGGGCAAGAAAGAATGCCGAAGATCAGGCTATTGGGGCACGCTCGGAAGCGTTTGAAGACATTTCGGCAAACCTGGAGAGAGAACGCCGAGCAATTGTAGACGAGCTTTCCGAGGATGAGATTTCAGTAATCCTTGAAGACCTGCATATGAACGGTGAACTTGATGTTCTTGAAGCCGACATTCATGAGCTAAGGAAAGCTAGCAGTGAAATACGTGCAGCGTTTGTTGAAGACAATCTTGGCCTAATCGAAAACCATGCGCTTGCAAGAGAGCAAGAGATTATTCGTCTTAATTCCTTAAACGAGCAGGCAAGAATAACAAGAGCGACAATTCGCGGCAAAGATATTACAGGGCAAGAAGCGTTGTCTGACATTAGGACAAGCGTAGACAACGCTAGGCTAATGGCTAAAGATGACCTTGCGGGACTAAAAAGGCAACGCGCTGATTTTATCGGAAGGTTCACAGAAGAGCAGATTGACGCGGGGCTCGTTCAGCTTAGAGCTCAAGGGCATCTAGAAGAAGAGCTTTTAGACATTGCAAAAATGACTAAAGAGCAGAAGCTCGAGTTTGCCGAAAACAACGCTGAGTTGATGTTTAGAAAAGCTAAATCTGATGCTGAAAGAGCTGAGCTTTTTAGAACCATTCAGGAAAAAATGGTTGCTGACCGTGCGCTTAAGCTAACGGTTAGCGATGATATTTTAGCTCAAAGAGAAAAGGTTAAGGAAGCTGCTGAAGGTGCTCGCTCTGAAATGGACGAGTTAATGTCTGATGCAGACAAGCAATTCAAGAACCTTGCTACTGAAACGTCTAGATCTCTTGACGAAGCTGTTCATGGAATGGAAGAGCTTAATACGTTCTTTCAGGCTGGTGGCGTTGCTGGTGGCGGTGGAGTTAAGGAGGGGTTCTTCTCTCAGCTATTGCCAAAGATTGGCGCGGGTGGTGATGAGACAACTCGAAACGCTCTAACCAGTGCTTTAAATATTGCCAAAAGACTCGAAGGCGTTGAAAGCGTTTTAGCTGCAAGTGATGACGTATTTTTTAGCGGCGGAAGCTATGGCAGGCTGCTTAATAATTTTAGGTCAAGAATTTCTCGGTCAGTGCTAGAAGCCGCAAACAAAGCCTCAACAGCAAAAGGTGGGCGGCGAATATATATTGGCCTTGACGACATGAGCCCAAATGAGCTTCAAACGTATGCTCAAAAGTTTTTAGAGGGTACGGGTTTTAAATCAAGCGCCGATGCCAATAGAGCAATATTTCGAGAAGTAGATGACCTTAAGCGGCGACTACAAGAAGAGTTCTACCGAAAGAGCTTTAAGCAAAACTCCCCTGAACGACGAGCAGAAAGCGGTCTTAAAGGGATATTCGACGAGATTGACGATACGTTTCTGAAAAACAGTGAGCTGTTTGGAGATGAAGCGGTTGATATGTACACCGAGATGAACTCGGCCATGAGCCAGTATCTAAAAGCTCGGGGTTTATTTCGGCCAAAGTTTAGTAGACCGTCCCTGCACTCTTCGCTTGGTGAATCTAAGCAGAGGGCAATTAATACAATTCTTAAAAATATCACCAAAGAAGGTCACGCAAGCGTCAATGACCGTCGTCTTCTTATGGGATACCTCGACGCTGCTGAGAACCTGCAAGCGCAATTTGCTAAATACTATCCGAAAGAGGCGGCCCAAGCAGGGACTGCGCTGGTTAAAGGTAAGCCTAGCGCTCCTGTGTCTGGACTCAAGGAAGGCTTTGATGCAGCTTCACGGCAGGCGATGGAGAGCATTAAGCGTGTTCGAGACAAGATTTCACGGGCGGAAAGAAACCGCCACTCAATGGACGCCTTTGAGGCAATCACTGGCCAGCGGATTCATTTGGATGAGGTAGGCGACGACGTTGCTGCCCACCTAAGCGGATACAGTGACAAATTAAATGACCTGGCAGTAGCGCGTGGAGAGCTTGAGCGCCTAAGTAGGCTTCGCCGCGCCATTGGTTCAGACACTTTTGAAGACGCTAAAATGTTCTCGGCTGAAACTAAAGAGCTTGCGGCAGCACTCCAGAAAACACTTAAGGGTGACAAGCTAGAAGAAATTAGAAGAATGTCGGTGCTCGCCGATGAAAACGCAGGAGCATCTAAAGAGCTTAGTGATTTAAAGAATAAGATAAAAGAGAAAAAGTTAGAGGGTGCGGCTGAAAAATCAACGGTTCTTCAAAACCTGAAAAAGCAGGAAATTGCCGCACAGAGTCGTTCAGATAAAATTCAGGCTGAGTTAAAAGACGCTCACGAAAAAGTTAAGAACACCGTTCGACGCTCTATCGAAGAGGAAAAGACGCTACTTGATAAAATTGCAAAAGAAGCCGATGACCTTAAGTCGAGCAGTAACCTAAGAACAACTCACGAGAAATACGCAAAAGCCAAGCTAAAGGCTGACCGCGATAAGAAGATTTTTGAAAAACAACGAGAAATTGCCAATCTTGAAAGACAAATAAAGGTAAACAAAAGCAGGCTTGGGGAAACCAAGAAGCTCTATACAAAGAAGAGAAAAGAGCGCGGCCAGACTTTTAAGAATATTGACGAAAGACTTCAAAAAGAAAAGAAGCAGCTTAAAAAAGACCTGGACGATATCAAGGCGCAAAATCGAGCAGACAAGGCGTTTGATGCTGACCAGATAGACGAGAGAGAGATTCGCCTACTTCTTAGAAAGCAGGCGGCTCAAGATATTTTGACCAATGCCCGTAAAGGAAAAGACGCGGGCGGTTTAGGCTCTGCTGTTCTTGCGGGAGCGCTGGGGTCTGTTCCTTTTGGCCTTGGTGGTGGGGTGGTTACGGGTCTAGCGGTTTCAATGACTAAGCCCACGTCTTTTGCTCATATTACCACTGGCATGTGGGCAATGACCGAGGCAACCGAAAAGGTAATGGCTCGCGGTGTTGACATGGTGGTTGATAGTCTTCTTGGGCGAGCTATCCCGGCAATCCCTAGCAGCCGCGTAAACAAGCTACCCTTGTTTCTGGGGTCACTTTCGGCGCTAGCCGAAGCAGATACACCAGGAGAGCGAAAAAGCGAGTACGTGAAGGCTAGAGAGCGTTTAACGACATTGGCTCGAAACGAGGAACTTTTAACCAATACCTTAAATAAGTCCACAAAAGAAATTGCCGAGATTGACCCTGAAATGTCTCAAGAGCTTCAGGTACAGGGGGCCAACGTTGTGGGCTACCTTGACGCGCATCTTCCTTCCAGTAATCCAGGACTCGGAAGAGGGGCGCTTGCTAAAGACATTCCCCCAACAGACGCAGAAATCAGGAAAGGCATTGAGCTTGTTGAGCTCTGTGAGGACCCTGTTAATGTAGTGTGTCAAAATTTTGCAAAAGGAACCCTGTCTGCTCAGGAAATCGACATGTGTCGAAGCTGTTTTCCTGACGTACTAGAAAGCATTGTTGCGCGTGTTCATGAAGGCTTGGCAAGAGAGAAACAAAAGGCAATAGATGCAGGCCGACCTGTTCCGCGCCTGGATTACGGTAAGCGCCTGCTTTTAGACAGAGCCACCGGAGGCGGCACAGAGGGCACTATGTCAGGTGGGTTTATCTTAACCTTTAATGAGGTCATAGCCCCCTCTGACCAAGGCCCTGCAAACCAAACAAAAGGTAAGAATTTTAACCCCTTGAAAAAGGGTGTAGACCGAGCGACACTACCATTACAGACTGCGATGGAGTCTATAGCGACATAACCACTTAGGCTGAAGATATGGCCTTTAGGAGATTGATATGAGAATTATTAAGTACCGCGCAACTGTACCAAATGCGACGTTTGCGGAAACAG
>Ga0208012_1000442_pt1 | contig 14537 bp, 18 predicted proteins | sample 15BtaG_FD_184090 | JGI IMG/M metagenome (GOLD analysis project Ga0208012, IMG submission 184090) | Marine viral communities from the Subarctic Pacific Ocean - 15B_ETSP_OMZ_AT15312_CsCl metaG (SPAdes) (version 2) | ecosystem: Environmental > Aquatic > Marine > Oceanic | place: Pacific Ocean... | reverse complement strand
TAGTATCCATTTTTTTACTCCTTTTTGTTTGATACGGCCCCATCAATATCGAGCCAATTTTGTTTTTCTCTCACTTCTAAATTCTTCTGCCACGCCGCCTTCATCACCATGGGGTCGACCCCTACAGAAACAAAATAATCGATAAAAGCATTGATATCTTTTGGGAAACACTTTCCCCCAAAACCAAATTCTCCATCGGTTCCGGGAACTATTGTGTGCATGGGATTAACCCAGCCCGAAGATATTAGTCCTCTCAAAATTGCAGCCCAATCTAGATTCTGTTTTTGTGCAACTTGATAAAATTCATTAAAAATTGAAATCTTAACAGCATAAAAGCAATTACATGCATATTTTGTGAATTCTGCTGTCTTTGCATCTGTTATAATTAGCGGAACACCAGGAAAACGTTCTTCATAGAGCGCCTTCACCGGGACAATAGCTTGGAGTTTTCCCCCCAAGATGGTTCTAGATGGATTATCAAAGTCTACTTTTGCTGTACGTTCGGAGAGAAACTCCGGGTTAAATACAATGTTCATATTTGGATACATTTCTACATATTTATCGGTTGTACCGGGAATCACCGTAGACTTAATCACTATAACAGTGTGACTTGAACAGACTCTACTTAAATCGCTCATAACAGAATTTAATATTGTTAAATCAATTGCTCCGGAATCTTGCAAATTCATAGGAGTGGGGACGCAAACAAAAACAATATCGCTCTTTGTGGCGACATCATCGAAACTATATGACGAAAGTTGAGGGTTTGCGTCATATATTCTTAATTGTTGCCCAACAGTCGAGGATATAGACCAAAGCGAAAAGCCATGAGCGATTGCAGAACCTACAAACCCATTTCCAATTATTCCGATGTTAATCATGTTTCCAATCCATATACTTTTCATACACATACTCGGCGCTAGGGTGCCAGCTGTGCTCGTCTAAAAATAACACACGTGTCTTATGTGGGTTCCAGTTTTCTTCGTATCTTAAGCGATTCTCCGGTCTTGACCAAACGAGGTGAGGAGTGTTACATAAACTAGATAAATGCATCGGACCAGAGGATGGTCCGAAAACACATTTGGCTCTGGCTGTGACCGAGAATAAGTTAGCAAGTGGAATTCCGCGCAGGTCATCTGTACCTTCTATGTGTAAGGATTCTTCTTTGCTGCCAATACTAGCGCAAGTACCACCAAGTTTTTGCAAAAGTGTTTTCCATTTTTCTGGATCCCAGTTATCTTGGATCCTCAATTGTCTGTTTCTCGCATGAAATACAAAGTCATAATTTTTGTTTGGCTGTTCGCCGGAGAATATAATATATTCAGGTGCTATATTAATATTACCAAAAGAAAACTGTTCTGTGTAGTGTGTCTCGGGGGGCCAGCCAATTCGGCGGGGGGTCAACAGGGTTGTCTTGCTGTTAAGCTGGATATTGTTGTTTTTAATAATCTTTTTTAGTTCATTCCCTAAATCTATTCCATGCATAAAAAAAGCATCACTGGCGCCGCCGGCGATATTATGAAAATAAAACTCGTCAGCAAAGTCCTGGTAGATGTCTTTTGAACCTTCACGGCAAATGATTATTGTTCGACTGTAGTGGCGAGAAAGACTCCGAATGTATGCCTGCCAAGCAAATAATTCCCATCCAAACTCTCCAACCCAAGGGCCTGCGAGTAAAGTTCTATCGAGTCTGTTCATTGAGTTCCATAATTTGTTTAGCCCAAGCATCGCGGGTGTATTTTTGTACCGTCTGATAGCCTTGTTCAGCGATGGCTTCGGCTATAGCTGGATTATTCAGATAAAAATCTATCTTTTCATTTAAGTCCTTCGTATCTTTAAAAACGACAAGATCTCTTAAGTCTTTAAAAATATCTTCTCGACCGGTCCAGTCGTCAGTCAATAAGAACCCTTTGGCCGCGAGAATCTTATACACACGGTCAGACGCCCCATTAGACGTACAAAGGTTGAGGTTTATTCTACTCTTGGATACCTCTTTGGCATGAGCTTGTCCGTATACATTAGAAACTACGTTTATATCTTCTTTTGTCGCATCGAGAATCTTCTGCCTATTCCCATATACATTTCCGATAAATGTTATATTGTGCTCCTTTTGTAATTCATGGGGGCTGTCGTTTCGAGAGTCAAACCCCTCGTGAACCAAAAAGGAGTTGGGATTAAGCTTTAATGCAGCTTGCAGTACGTTTTGTTTGTCACAACAAAAGTAATCGACCATGCCTGTTTTACGCTGCATTTCTTCGCTATATGATATGAGGGGATCCATAAACCATAAACATGTACGGGAGACCTTTGAGATTTCTTCAAATGTATCAAAACCAACTTGATTGCACTTACTATATAATACTAAATCAAAGTTGTGTTCTTTTACAACTCTTACTAAATCCGCATCGCGGTGGCGAGGACCGATAGCTGCAGCTTTACTGCGATAGTTGTACCCAACCACCTTCCCGAAAACGTTTTTAAGCGAAAGTAGTTGGGAGGTATTTGTCGAATGAAAGTTGTTTTCGAATACGCCAACAAATAAAAGTTTAGGCGAACCCTTAAATAAATTCGTCATTCTTTTCAGGATTTTCTATCCGATCCAAATACTCATTTAGAATATGCGGGCGGCATTTGTAGTTACCACATTGAACATGATTTAATGCTGCAACCTTATCGATAGTCTCTTGGACTTGCCCACTAGTGTGAATCTCTTCGAAAGATTGAGTATGGATGTTTCCAAAGCTATAATCTGGCTTGTTATAAAATACATTACAGCCATAGCATGCACCTTTAGCATCAATTAATGTTAGGAAGTTATAGGCGAAGCATTTTTTATAACAGTAATTATGCTCTTGACCTTCGATCTCCGGCATCTCTTCCAAGTTTCTAGAGCGAACCATCACCGTGAAATTCTCGTCGTTTCTTGATAGTAGCCTTTGGCGAAGGGCTTCGTCCGTTAAATTGTAAAGAGTTGGGTTAGAAGCGCTCTTCGGGTGATTGTGGTGTGGCTTAAACTGAATGTTATCGACTCCAACGTCTTTCATAAGATCCGCGAAGGCTTCAAGTTCGCTCAAATTCTCCTCAAGGACGATATATTGCGCGCCGATTTCTACATCAAGATTATTATCTTTCTTAAACTTGCATGCTCTGCGCATGTTTTTTATAACGCGGTCGAAATCTTTATTTTTATGAATGCTATGATGTGTCTCGAAAGTAGCTGCATCAATACTAAATCTAACCCACGAAAAGTATTTAAATACTGAATCTAATCTTTTTTCGGTTAGTAGTGCTCCGTTGGTAGACATCGAAGTTTTAATACCACGGCTATGGGCAGCTTGCACGAATTGATCCATATTTGGATGCAGCATCGGTTCTCCCTCTCCTGCAAAATAAATCGACCTTACACCAACGTCCGCCATCGAATGAATTGCCCTAACCAACACATCGGTGTCAATTAGAATTTTTCCGTGAGTAACCCAATCTACACTGCAAAAACTGCAATGATGATTACATCTATTTGTAGGACCAATTTCTACATGCAGGGGAGTAGAGGCGCCAGTCGTCTTCCAGCGCGCTACTTCCTCCGGATAGTACATAAGTTTGTGTCCGTCTACGTCTTTAATACCCATTTTCTTCTAACTCCTTTAACCAATAGTTTAACAGGTCTTGTAATGTTTGTTCAATTGAAATACTCGGACTCCAATTTAAAAGAGTACGCACCTTTGAGTCATCCGGAATCTGTATCGGGATTTCTACTTTCCTCAAAAATTTTGGCTCAATCTCAAGCTCTACTTTCCCAGTCAATTCGGAAAGTTCAAGCATTATGTCTAGATAATGCTGAATCTCATGTAGATCGTTTCCAGCAATATGAAATATTTCCCCATCTTTCACTTTTCCACCAAAATAAGCCATCATGAGTTGATAATATACATCAACAATATCACGGACATCCGCCACAATTCGTTTTGCCTTCATATTTCCGATTTTAATAACCGGGTCTTGTTCGCCGCGTAGAATCCTAGCTATCTGTATGGCGTCTGATGAGATGGAAAAGCTACTTCCCCTTCGAGGTCCGGTATGAGAGAATGCCCGGGTTAGAAACCCCTTGAGGGCGGTTGTTTGTGTTCTCTCTATCATATACATATCCGCGCCGGCCTTTGAAACTCCATAAGGATTATTAGGGCGCATCGGAAAGTCTTCTGTTATTTTCTTATCGCCGGGGCATATGCCGTATACTTCGGGTGTTGAGCAATTCATTAAAACACACTCTGGCATCCTTTCAAGGATTTTATCGCACATGTGGGCTGTTCCAATTATATTGGTCTGGCTAGCTAATAATGGAGTAACAAAAGATGAGGGTGGGTGAGCAAACGCACCAAGATGAAAAACACCATCAAATATATGGTTATTAAACACTCTAGAAATTGTATCGAGTTCTGATAGGTCTCCATGTACAAATTGGATGTCATGCAAATTGTTCTCTCCGACCACATTAACTATGCCAGGACATTTGCTCATATCGCGGGCCATGGCCACAACTTCGTGGCCATCGTTTAAGATCCTATTGATCATATGGGGGCCTGCGAATCCTGTGGTGCCGGTCACTAAAAATTTCATCTAAAAATCTCCATTTGAGTTAAATCGGGCCAGTCTTCTGTAGTCCATTGTTTCGGTTGACTGGCTATAGCTGCGGGAAGTTTTTTTAATCCTAAATTGGCAGTCTCCGGGGTCATATAATAATGATAGCCCATCGAACTTATGTTTTGGGTAGCCCATGGAGTATCTGGAGTACGACCATCGTAAGACATTTTCTTTAATTCTGCAGCATCTTCCTTGTTATCTAATAGTATAACACCTCCACGGCCAAGTGACAAGTGTTTTTTAAATTGAAAGCTAACACACATGTAGGTGCCAGAAACATAACTTTTTTCTTTCCATAAAACGGCAGCGTCTATGATATCCTCCGTTAAATAATAGTAATCTTGCCAATGTGTGTCTTTCCAATTTAGTTCTATACCAAGTTTCACTGAAAGCATCGGAACAGAGATATATGTGTGTTTTGGTACAGATATTTCTTTTATATCTTTTAGTCTAAGACACAGTTCAAGGGCATGAGTACAACAGTCGGTGGCCACCGCATAGGGGGCACCGAAAAAATCTGCAATTGCATCTTCAAAATCTTTTATTGGTTTAAAACTCATATCCCATCTCCTTTGCATTGTTTAACAATTTTGTTCCATCTATTTTTTTTACCAGTTTGGCTGGATTACCTTTATAGACACCCCACTCCTCTGTGTCGCCCATCAATAAACTGCCGGCCGTAAGAAGAACGCCTTTCCTCAATATTGTTCCCGGCAATACAATCGCATTTGTTCCGATATTTGATAGCGGTTCCATTATTACTGGTTCAAATATTTGTTTGCCTTTAAAGCGTTCAGGTATCATGGCGCCAAATAATCCTGAACTATCAAATCTATCGGAACCACAGATTATTCTTGCACCAGCCATAATATTATTAAATCCTTTGCTAATAAACTCACCCTTGATGCTGCCAATACAGGTAACATATGGGCTTATGTGAACATAATCTCCAATCGTGGCGCGTGTAGTGCAATAAAACCCCTTATCTATTGCTGCATGGCTTCCTATTGAAAATTCAGACAGATGTTTTATATAAACATCATCTGCTATAAAAACATCTTTTCCAACTTTCACTTCCAATCCCATTGTCCGTTATTGGTTTTAAAATATTCTATTGTGCGCTTGAGGGCTTCTTCTAAACTAGTGGGAATACGAGATCCGATTACGGAATATAACTTAGTGTTATCTGACTGTAGATGCCATATTTCCCATGGTCTAACACGCGCTTGATCAACCTCAATCTCTACTTTATCATGACCCATAAGACTGCCAATTAAGTGAGCCAAATCATAAATTTTAATTCCACCTTCAGAACCCATATTATAAACTTCACCGAAGGCGCCTTTTTCTAATAATTCTACTGCCATTTTAACTGCATCTCCAGAATACTGAAAGTCTCTAAATGAATTATTTCCTAATTTTATCTTATTATCGGCGCTGAGTTGACTTATTATTTCTGGAATAACATATGCGTGTGTTTCTCTTTCTCCGACACAGTTAAACTGCCTCATGGCGATAGCTGGGACGCCTGCTTCTCGCCAGCGCACCTGTACAAGTCCATCAGCGGCAACTTTTGAAACGCCATATGTGGAGTGTGGTACGATTGGATCATTCTCCGATATCTTACCTTTCATATCGCCATATATTTCGGCTGACGAGACCTGTAAAACTCCCTTTATATTGGACTTTTGGCAGGCATTTAAAACCCTAAGAACAGACGTTGCATTAATATCAAAAAAGTGCATTGGCCTTTCGAAACACTCTGGTATATACGGCTCTGCGGCATAGTTAAAAACATACTGTATTTCATTTTCCATAAAGATTTTTGCCAATTGGTTTTCATCATCTCTAATATCAAACCACTTAAATGTGGCCTTTTCGTGGATGTGTTTGGTCAGACCAGTTATAAGATTATCTAAGACCAACACACTACAGCCCCTATCTTCTATTAAATGGTCAACTAACTGCGATCCTAGGAATCCGGCGCCACCGATGACACAAACACTCTTGTTTCTTATATCTCTGCTCATTTTATTTATCCTTTTTTAAATATTTTATTCTATCAATAATGAAATCGACATTATCTTGTATAGTCGGGTGTGCAGCACAATACTCTTGACAATCTTTTATGTCTAATATTGGTGTATTCTCCCAAGTCTCTTTTATAACTCTTTTAAAATCTTCGTAGCTATTATCGTTGAAGTAAATTGCCCGGGGGCCAAGATAGTCGCGGGCGCCTTCATACGGAGAGTCACTTACAACGGATACTTTACCAAGATTATAACCTTCCATCAGTGTCATGCCGCCGGTTGATGTTTCGTGATATTCAGTACACATAAAACTGCATTCGGCAATAACTTTTTGAAATTCTCGTTCTGAAAGTTTATGATTTGGTTCCATTAATGGTACTCCAAGCTCTTGGCAGGCTTTTTTAAGCCAACCATAATTCTTATCATGCACATATGGCCTTACGGGATTTAAAACATATCTACCGTCTTTTATATCTCCATCGTACTCAAAAAGTCTAGCCCATATCTTCATAAGCTTACATTTATCGGGGTCTATACCCTCTTCTTGCATCCTTAAAATCACCTCGCCAGATAGGCACCATAGCTCATCACACGTTTCTAACATTTTCTTGTATAAGTGCCAGTTGTAGTTGTGAGGGTTTGGTGCTGTCCAGACAGTTTTATAAAAATCAAGAGTAAGATTTATTAAAGGAATCTCTGGTATTGTTTTATGAAAAAGTTCAACTAATTCAATTCCAACTTGGCCAGTTCCAATTATTGCATCACAATCAGGATGTAGCCGATTTTTGTCGACTATGACTCCTCTGGATTCAAGGACCGGTATATATGGCTCTACATTTTGAGATACGGGGGTTACAATGGAAATTCTCATTTTGTTTTCTCGATCATCTCATCGATTACTTTGAAGATTAAATCATTATTAATGTCGCTAGCCGTGGGTGCCTCAAGATAAGAAGCATTTGAATTCACAGGCCACCAGTTTTTAGTTGTGGCGACTAAACTATTATAGTTTGAGGAAAATAGTCCAACAGTTGGGTGATTATAAGCCGAAGCGACAAAGGGCATCCCCGAATCACACGAAACAAGGAAATCTGTTGATAACATTCTGATACATGCATCATAATAAGAACCCTGTTTTCGGACAGTGCCTTCAATTTGAGGCTGGTGGGGGGCTGACAGTTGGTATACCTTATAGCCCTTTTCTACTAAATAATTTACTATTGCGACTTGGTTTTCTAGACTTATTGATCTGATCCCATGTGGCCACTTGCTTGAAAATAAATGAACTGCAACCGTGTTCGGTTCCTTAACAACATCTTCTGGCATATTTAATTGAATGTTATTAGAATCGCTATCTAAACCAATCATTAAGGCTGTCTCTTTGACAATGTGACGGCGATTTGCCCAATCATTTTCGGAGTGTAGAGGAACATCTGGTGGAAATAAGGCATCAAATTCCTGTGTCTCTATATATTCTAAGTCCGCAGCAGTTGGCCACTGGGCATATCCCTCAAACACTTTAAACTCGGTTATATTCTCATGATAGTTTTCGTAAAGTGGAAGTATCTGTTCGTACCGCTTAGATACAGCTAATGTGATCTTGGTCTCCGGATTGTCTTTAATAAATTTTCTTAGCGCTGGTTCTTGCATAACGATATCACCGAATTGACCTCGGATGCCAAGACATACTTTATTGTAAGGAGGCTGCTTATTTGGATAGATATATTTTGTATCATCCAAAGTCCATTTAATGGTCATTTAATCTCCTTTATGAATTCTATATGAGTCTGAATCAAAATGTTCTGTAGAGAACTCAAAAAGTTCAGTATCCTCTAGAGCTATCATTTGATGGCGCAAGCCGCGGCAAACATGAAAATTGTCGCCCGGGCGTAAGATTAATTCTTCCGCCAAGTCTAGATCATCGTGTACAGAATATTTTACCAATATTTTGCCGGATTGTATATAAAATACCTCATCTTTCTTTATATGGTAATGCCAAGAACATCGTTTTCCCTTTACAAAGTAAAGTAATTTTCCACAGTATTCCTCACAGTTTACTATCCATTTTTCAAATCCCCACCCTTTAGGAACGAATTTAATCTCTTGTGTTGAAGAAGTCTTCATCTCTAATTCCTTTGTCGTCAATGTAATAATCTCCGGCTGGCTTTCCTAAAAACAAATCATGAAACTTGACGCCCCAATCAAGTAACTGTTTTCTCGTCATTTCATAGAATACCCTGTTGGCATAACCTGAATTGTTGTCGCTGCGGCCCATGCCTCTTGCAGTCTGAAATATTATTGTATTTCCTTTTTCATATAATTTGTTCACTGTTGCTATTCTGCCTTGTAATGGTTTGGCCTTGGTGTAGGTACCATCTGTTTTAGTGCAAATGGTACCATCAATGTCAAATATATAAATCATCGTTTGATTCTTTCTTTGGGTATAAAAATGAACTCGCCGCCTCTCTTGTTAAGAATGCTGGGGTCATTAAGTCGACCATGTTCATCATATATTAAATAATCAAGTTTGTGAAAGTTTTGGAAATCATACCCGCCGTCTTCAACATCAACCCAACCTGGGTATCCTTCCAAGGTGGAATAAAATTTATAGTGGTATCCCATTTGCCAAATCGGTCTTATATTTTCTATAAGGTTGGTCATACCATGGAGAGCTATTGTCTCCATTCCCTCTATATCTACTTTTACTAAATCTGGTGTTGGCAGCTTGTTGTTGGCCATAAAATCATCAAGACGAAAATAATGTATATGATCTTTTTTCTCATATCCATCATCCATACAGCTGTTGAATTTAGATTCAGCTGAATATTCTTTATCGCTGACTGCGCACAAATGATTTGTTATATTATATGGCTCAGTGTTTTTCTTGCAGCGAGAGTAATTATCGGGAAATCCTTCAAATGCATGTAACTCCATGCCCTCGATGGCCATTGGAATAGAAAAGGTTCCAATATAAGATCCGACATCATATACTATAGAATCAGGCTTCAAGAGGCTAACTAGCATCCCAAAATGATGATCGGGTCGACGGAATAAGGTACCATTAATTATATGTTTATCCATATTGTGGCCGGATTCCAACAAGTCATAAAACAATATGTCGTGTTGCTTGTTTTTTGTATCCGTGTAAATTATTCTTCTATCCATTTTACATCCTCTTTCGTTAATACGTATGTCCCCATGTGTGAAACAGAGACGCTAGCTAATCGGTTTGCTATCGGGATTGCTTTTTCAATTGTACCATGTTTTAAAAATCCGTATACCATGGCAGATAGAAAAACATCGCCGGCGCCGCAAACATCGAAAACTTCAACAGTTTTTGTCGGGTAAGTTGTATTGTTATAAAGTGCGCCGCCGTCGCCAAGGGTGATAATAAATTCTCCGCCGGGTGGCAATACTTCTAAACTTTCAGATTCTTTCTTATTGATTTTAATGAAGCACCCTTCAAAACAAGATAGATCCACTTTCTTGCTGTCAACAAAAATAGGAATATCTTTATCTAATCTATTAAAATACTCAACTATTTTAGAGCAAACTGCGGCTGGAAGAAATCCTTTGTCATAATCACTTATAACGACTGCATCAGGGGGCGACTCAATATTTAAACATGTTTCGTCAAAAGGTACAATATCTTGGTGCTCTCCCTCGTCCCATCTTAATAAGTGCTGGTTGTGGCGAGTGTCTATGAAGCGATGCTTTCTAATTTTCTCTGCATTTGTGTGATGTGAAACGAGCATTTTAAACGCTTCTAAATTAAGGCGTACGTTTCCAGACATTCCTTTAACGGTGCTTCGCATGGTTTCTTTTAAAATCGGAACCGGTGCTTCAGGGCTAATCCTTTCACACACACCATAATGATATACATCATCACAGCTATCGCCGATTAGAATTACTTTGTAATATTTTTGTTGTGGAATATCCATCAATTTTCTCAAAAAATTCTAGTTTCTTTGCATGCTCGGATCCGACCACGCGTTTTTCTTTATACTCGACACCAACGACCATCAAATCAGGAGAAAGATTTTTTACCATTTCAACTAATTCCTCTTCAGAATTAAAAATTAGAGCATTATCGACAGCTTCCAAGCTCTCTAACATAAACTTCCTATCTTCCTGATTATTAAATGGGCGTGTATCTCCCTTAAGGGATTTAACTCTTAAATCTGAATCTATTCCTATAGTAACATAATCACACTTACTTTTTAAATATTTAAACAGTTTTATGTGGCCGACGTGCAAAATATCATAGCATCCGTTAGTAAATCCGATTATCATCGTGGGTGCTCCAGAAGTCAACATATTTCTTTATTCCGCCAGAAAGAGAAATAAATGGTTTATTATATTTTCCGACAGTCCTCAACTTATTGAGATCGGCCCGGGTGAATTTTTGATATCGGTCGATTACTTGAGGTGGAACAGGGATCTCTTTTATCTTAAAGTTGTAGTATTCACTCATTATCTCAGGTATCGTAGAAAAGGTTTCAGCTATACCGGTAGCGCAATTAAAGATGCCGCTGATCTCTTTATTCTCAATGAAATGTTTGTTGACAGAGATAACATCATCGATATAAGTAAAGTCTCTTAAAAATTTATCAGACCCTTCAAATATTTGAACCTCATTATAATCATCAATTTGTTTTTTAAACTGACACATAACCGAAGACATTTTACCCTTTGTCTCTTCCCAGGGTCCATATACATTAAAATATCGGAGACCGACGATTTGTGTAGGGTTGGAGTGGTCCAGAAAGGCAGTGACATAATCATCAAAAAGTCTTTTTGAGTTTGCATATACATTCTTGGGATTTAGATGAGAGCATTCATGAAATGGTCCATCGCCGTACACCGAAGCAGAAGATGCATATATTAAGCGAATGTTGTGTTCCATACAACTATGAAAAAGAGCGTGACTATAATCAAAGTTGAGGCCCATCATATACTTCGGATCATGAATTGTTGTGCTTGAGCAGGCGCCTTGATGGAGGACAATCTCTATTTTCCTTGCAAAGTCCGGGTTTTCTAAATCTTCTAAAAACTGGGTCGGATCAGTGGTAGGGTGAGTCGGCTGGATATCTCCCACAAATTTATCAGAGAAATCTACCAATAGAATATCTCGGACATGTTTTAGACTCTGGTATAAATTCCAACCAATGAATCCCGCGGCACCAGTTATAACTATCACTGAACAATTGCCTCTTCAAATTTCACAAGGGCGGCGTCTATATTATTAGAGATCTTATCGATTAAGGGTTGACCGGATAAATTAGAAAAGTCTTCACTGAAGAGTCCTACTAATTTTGGTGTAGTTATAACTTTACAATCAAGCATTTTTGCTTCGGCGCAGACTCTTGAGAAAGTTTCGAGCACTTGAGGAAAAAATATGAATGTTTCACATAGGGAAAGAGATAGGAGAAATTTAACGTAATCCGGTGAACCGATCATTGATGGAATAATATTGTTTTTAGCGCAATATTGTTCTGTTTGAGACATTCCTTTTACGGGGTTGTTACTTTGTAAGATTCCGTGTTCTTTTGATTTCTCTGACGAACACCCAATCTCTCGAATAGTGTTTAGTTCCTCTTTGGACCAAAGGCTGCAGGCGATATTATGAGTGTTTTCTATCTGTAAGTTAGTTTCTATGACATCTTTACAAATTTTGCTTAATACGAAAACCTTTTTAGCGGTTGCATAAAAATCTCTATTAATGATCTTGTCTCTCGGAATTATGAAATTCTTAAATGCAGCGGGGTTCCGGTTGACAACATACTTGTGATCATGCTCATAGATAATATAATTTTGTTTCTGCATCAAGTATAGTTTAGCTTGTTGTGATAACCTAATAAAATTACTGACAATAAAAAAATCATAGCACCCTATTACAGAATCAACCATATAGGTGTGGACAGGTACGACTTGCATTCCTAGTTGGCGCAAATGATTTATCAGAACTGAATCATTCTTTTCGGCTCCGCCAACAATCTCTGAATCAAAGAAGTCTGATAGGAAAGCAACTCTCATTTTATAATATTTCAATCTCTGATAAGGTTTGTTGCCATTCTTGTTCTTCTTCGCTTACTGTATAAAACGCATTGCAGAACTGGTCATACATGTTTTCATCCGAAAAGCGTTCGAGCAGTTGTGTAGAATACTCATCGGCTGCAGCGGCATATCCTGTAGCGTTTGTCACATCCTCGTAACACTGTCTCATTTTCTCTTTCGCCGACACTTGCCGCGGGTAGGCCCAAAGAGATTCTTGTATTAGAACACCCTTCCACACTACCTCCTTTTGTACAGGAGCAAGGTCAAACGCCACATTATAGAAATGTTCGTTACCATCCTCATCACACAAGAAGTCTAGTTGCCCTGACCAGCCAGTAGCGACCACAGGAAGCCCAGTGTAGGCTGCTTCAAAGATTGGGAGTCCGAAGCCTTCGCCGTGTGGGAGGGCAAGAAACGCCTTCATCTGTGGATGTCGATAAAGCGCATGCATTTCCTCATCCGTCATATCGCCGTGAAGCAGATAAATCTTACACTTATGTTCGGGCAAACTGCGGACAAGCTGTGTAACTTGGTTTTTTACCTGTTCGCGGTCCATAAGGCAGTTCTTCATAAGATTGGTCTTTAAGACAAGTCCAACTTCTTCATCTTGAAACTCTTCAACAAACCATTTAATTGTATTATTAAGATTCTTTCGAGGCCCATATTGTGCGACTGCTAGAAAGTTAAAATCGTAATCTAGCGTAATAGGCAGTTCTGGTAAATCTGTATATGTCTTAACCGGATAGTTAACCGAGGTTACTGGGACATTTAATTTTAATTCTGCTGGTTGTTGTGTGTTTTGGTCCTGCCCAGTGTATATTGTGCTTTCAAAACAATACTTTGAGTGATCTGAAACAACAATTATATTATCCACCACTTGATTAGCTTTAATAAGCCATTCGGCTGCAACCTTGGTTGTCTCAATTCCAGCAGTATAACCAACATTCATTGGGGCTAATTTTTCCCATTCGTTAGGAATGGTTACCTGCAGTGAAATGTCGAACTGCCCGCCTTGTTGAATATATGCGATTGTCTTCTCGATAGTCTCGTCGATCCAAGCTCTTTCTTCGCCGAATGTAGCAATCCACGATGTCTTGCCCCACTGTAGTGGCTGAATGAAGATATCATATAAATCCGGCTGTGACCGAAGAGATCTCAAGGCAAACCGTGCTTGTTCGCCATAACCACTGCGTGTGAGCAGTGGACCTTTTAAAAGTACTTTCTTTTTCACGCTACCTCCAATAAATGCCAGCGTTTATAACCTTGTCTATTTTCCCATGAGCCATGGCGCTCAATAAGATCGTCCATAGTTTCTACCCATCTTGATTCATAGTCTTCAAAATTATAGTTTTTCTTTACGTGTTCTCTGCCTTGTTTTGAAATGTTTTTATACATTTTATCAGACATCTTTAATGCTTTTGTCAAATATTTCTCGAAGTCGACTTGTGTAATACGATCTTCATAAATATAAGGCACTTGCAGAGAGCCAATAACCGACTTTGAGGCGGGTTCAATGCCATAACCAAACCAATTTTCACCATCTGTAACCTGTTCTTGTAGCCCACCCGTCATATTGACGATAATGGGTGTTCCGCAGGATAGAGACTCTAGGGTTGAAAGCCCGAATCCTTCTGCATCAGAGATATTGAGTGTAAAGTCAGCTACATTATACATGGCAGCCAGTTCTTCGGGTGGGACCTTTTGGGATGATATCAAAACTTGACCCTGATCGACGCCTAGGTGTTGAATAAGGTGCGGCAAATCTTGACCGTGTTGGTCACGGGGATCCGTATGCATTAATAACATCGC
>Ga0208012_1000438_pt1 | contig 14653 bp, 8 predicted proteins | sample 15BtaG_FD_184090 | JGI IMG/M metagenome (GOLD analysis project Ga0208012, IMG submission 184090) | Marine viral communities from the Subarctic Pacific Ocean - 15B_ETSP_OMZ_AT15312_CsCl metaG (SPAdes) (version 2) | ecosystem: Environmental > Aquatic > Marine > Oceanic | place: Pacific Ocean... | reverse complement strand
GCTAAACGGCTTCCACGAGTTACTGGTCTGAACACAGCGTTTCTCTTTGTAGGTAGCGAGTCGTCGTCGCCCCACCAGTTTCTATCCAACACGCGCTCCCAGAAGGTTGCAGCATCCCAATCTGGACTACGGCTATCTCGTGTATTCAACAAGATACCTAACGGCTCGCTTGGCGATTGCAGTAGACCCTTCCAAGGAGTTACGGAATCAGAAATCATAAACGGTATCATCGTCAGCACATCTTCTGGATTATCCATCATGCGCATTAGGTCATCAACACCAGACGCAGCGTCAGCTAACCCATAAGCATCAGTAAATGTGGTTAGCCACGAGGCAAGCTTCTCGCCTAAGCCAATTTCGCCACCCTCGCCATCTATCTTGCCTTTAGGCAAATGGTTCGCTGTTCCTGTAACTAGGTCGTATGCCATAATGCCACCAGCAAATATAGACCACCCATGACCAAAACGCTTCATGCTGTAGGTAGTGTAACCCTTATGCTCTCCAACATATTGGTCAAGGTAGGCTTCTCTGTCTCCTTCAACCATTAAGTCGTAAGTCCTTGCCCCTTGCTTCTTGCCTTGATACGAGGTCGCCCAATCGTTGTGCGATTCCACCATGCTAGATAGCAAGTTCGGCTGTTGCTTGAACTGATTCTCTAGTTGCTCAAGCGTGTCTTTCTTTGACGCTGGTATCTTAATATGCCAGTTGCCATACTTGTCTTGGAGTAAATGGTCTGACGCATACTTCTTTGTTATAACGCCAGCAGTAATTATTCCAGCACCAACAAGTTGTTTAGCTAACGCATCGCGCTTGCCCATCGGCGTTTTCGCTCTCATGTGTTTGAACATATAACCAAGAATCGGTGTGCGCTCCAAGCCCATGTTTATTGTGTTAGCGGTCGTCTTACCGAACATAAAGAAATGACCGCCAAGTGGGTGCTGAGAGACATCCTGTAACATCTTCATGCTACCAGCTACTTCTTGTTGCAAGGTTAGCTCACGCTGCTGTTCCCATGCTTGATCTCGTGCCTTGATAGCGAGGTCTACCTCATCAGAGAAGTCTCCGCCTAACCGTTCCCCTAGCCAAGTTCGCACTTCGTTATGCGCAACCTTGCCACCTCTGACCTCCTCTTCTAGCTGTCGCAAGGCGTTTGTCATGTCAGCCATGTAGTCTATGTCGTCCGTCTTTGCCCTCTTCGCTCGCCATACTGTATCAACCACAGACTCTCGCAACACTTGGTCAAAGGAAGCCAACTTGATACCGTCATCAATAAAGCCCATTGCTTCTCGTGGCATCACTTCCCATAATCCTACAAGACCTGTCATAAATCCGCGTACATATTCGTTCTCGATGTTCTGTGCGCGAACACCCAATAAGGTCATGGAGTTAGCGTCCATGCTTCGCCCTAAGTGTTCTAGCTCTGAGCCTTCCATGCCGTAAGCAGCACCTTCCATCTCTTTGCCAGTAGAACCTGTAACATCAGCTCGACGGCGTGATGGTGTCAGTACAGATTGGAAGAAGTTTCTTTGAGAAGGACGACTAGACTTGACTATCGCATCTTGCTTGGCTTGGACTTCTTTAACTAAGCGATGATACTCTCTAGCCTCACGAGAAACTATAGACAGTAGCCCTCTCGATAGCCCCCTAAATCCCCTGCGAGACAATGTAGCTGCCACGCCGTATCCCAAAGCAAGAACTGATGTACCTGTGCCAGACACCGCAGAGCTTACACGCAACAAGCGTGAGCCTTGCAACCATACCGGCATGAAATAACTCTTACTAAAGGCTGGACGCATTACCGAACCATTACGGAAATACTGATGCTTGTCCATGAAGTCCGTAAAGGATTCTGCTGCCTTCTTTGAACCCCAGCCAGTACCCTCGTCTTTGAACTCAGACAACTGGTCGGCTATATCTTCAGCTCTCCAGTTACCATTATTGCGGTTACCCCTATGCCAATCCTCAGCCTTCAAGACATCTGATGGATTCTCTGACCTAGCTGGAACAGGGTATTGGTCTGTTAGCTTATGGGCTTGCGATCGCTGCTCGTTTGCGCCAGTCTCCTCAATTCTCTTTCCGCGTAGCATATCCTCCTCTGCCACACGAGCTTTCTGAACATTATAGAATGCTCTCTCTAGCTCGATTTCTGCTGGTCTAGGTGCTGCACCTTTAGGAACTGAAGCATACTCTTTATACGCTACACTAAGCTCGCCATACGCTGCCCTTAAATCATTCAGTTCGCCTGTAGCCTCGTCTGTAGCTTCCGCCAACATACGCGCTTTATTGATTAACTCTTGCGCTCTGCCTAAAGCGACACCGCTAGACCTACCGCCTTCCTCGGCAAGCTCTCTCTGAACCTTTAACATCTTGTTTAGTTCGTCTTGAGCAGCGTCAATGTCTACTTGCTTCACGCCCTTAGTAGCTACATCTAGTTCTTCTTGCAGTTCATCAAGCTTCTTCTGCTTGCGCTTCTGCTTTTGGTCTAGCTTTCTAAGTTTAGCTTGGTCAGTCTTTGAGTATGACTTTCTGGCTTGCTCTATCTCTTCCTCTATACGCTTGACTTCATGCTCAAAAGACTTCTTGTTCATCTTTTCGTTTTCTGACAATTTGTTGCCTTTAGCTACCTTAGCTTTCCAACGACCAATGACTGCTACCTTTCGATTGTAGAGTGTTCTTAATCCACGAAGCTGCTTTGTTTCAGTTGTCTTAAGTGCTTCCTCCGCTTCTTTAATGTCTAGCTCTGTCTTGTTAATGTCAGACTTGAGCTGTGCTTTCTCAGCCTCTTCGGCAGCGGATAGTCCACGAGACTGCTCTTCGCGCAACTGCTTTGTTTTCTTGTCAAGCTTTGTCTCTGTTGCCTTTAGTTGCCCTAGCAATTTGCGTAGCTTCCCACGCGCTGTCTTGCCGAGAGCATTCATTACAGTCTTTATCTCAGCCTGTGCTTCTACCTTAGCCTCTTCAGCCATATCCTTTAGCTCTTGCTCGGACTTTGTAAGTGGCTTCTTGTCGTTAGCTAATCTAGCCTTAATCTTATCTAGTGATTTCTGTGCGCTCTTCTCTTTAGCCAAAGCTTCCTTCAGCTTGCCATGAGGAGTATCTTTCAGCATAGCACGAATCTTCAGAGCATCTTCTGTGGCTACCTGTACCCCTTCTTCTGCTTTAGCTACTTGCTCTAGTTGCTCTGGAGTAAGATCGCCTTTGTTAGCCTCAAGCTTGTCGTTTAGCTTCTGCAACTTATCCGCTGCTTTCTGGACTTTCTTCTCCGCAGCTTCTACATCCTTAGCACCTTTAACGTCTAGCTCCTTTACTGCGTCCTTGATAGCTTCGTTAATATCCTCTCCCTCTTTCAAGACAGCCTCAACTTCCTCGCTATCCACGCCTAGCATACCGCGCTTGCGTAAGCCGTCGTATATATTCTGAACGCCAGCGTTCTTCAAAGCGTCCTTCTCTACTTGACTCAATGGGCGACCACTAGCAACAGCATCTAAGATACCTTGCTTTAGCTCGCCTTCTTCTAGGTTGTCTAACCACTTCTTGAACGACCTTGCTTGAGTAAACAGCTCTCGGTCTTTGTCCGTCATGTTGCCAGCTTTCAGCTCATCAATTTCGTCCTGTAGTTGCTTAACTGTCTTTTCGGTGTGTAAGCTAGTAGCCTCCACCAATGCCTCAGTCTCAGCCTCGTCCATCTCCTCGTTCTTGAGTATCTTGCTTCTGACGCTTGAGCGAATCTTCTCGTCCTCGATGTTGTCCAATACATCCTCAACACCACCACCAAACTTCTTGCCTTCATCGCGCAACTTACGGACATCAGCTATCTCATCTTCGGTTAATTCAACACGAACATTGTTGCGCTCCAAGAACTCCTTTAGGCTCTCTTTGCCTTGTTGCCATTCGTTCATATTCACGCCATGCGAGCCAGACATCTTGTTGCGCTGGATTGCTTGTCGCCTCTTAGCGATTACCAAGCTCTGCTTCTCTTGTGCTGTTATTGTGCCAGCTTTCTTTTTTCTGTTGAGATCACGAATCATCTTCTCTGAGTCGTTCCAACGGCGAGCGTCTTTGAACGCCCCTGTCTTAAACTCAAGCACAGATGAACGCTGGTCGCCTCTAAGGTTTTTCCATTCCTCGCCAATCAAGTCCACGCCATACTTTTCATCGAGTGGCAATTCATCCGCAGAAACCTTGGTTTATGTCATCAATCTCCTCCGCCTTCATGCCCTTTGTCTTTTCAGCAAAGTTCTCTTCCAAGTTGCGAAGCGTCTTAGTGTCAGAAGCAGACATCTCTCCAAGCTCCTTAAACGATTGAATTGTTCTCCACATTCCACTAAGGTCAAGCCCAGCGTGCATTTCAACTATGCGGTCTGCGCCACTCTTGTAAAAGCCACCGTCCATCTTCTTCAAGTGAGCCATCATCCCCTCAGTAAGATTCTCTGGGGAGAACGATCTAGCCACACCGATAGCCACCTTGCTGCCATACTTTACCGTCATAAGCATCAACGCTAACGCGCCTCCAGCTAGTCCACCCTCGACAATGTTTTTATACGCTGCCTCTGGGTCGTCCTCAGTAATCTTCATCCAACTAAGGACTTGAGGTAGCTTGCCATGCTCATCTAATAGGTTAGCAAGATTGCCCTCGCCTTCTACAGTAAAGGCATAGTCGGCAGCAGCTCCAGCCAGTTCAGCTATCATAAGCTGCGTGGCATTAGAAGCACCCATAGCGTTGCCTACACGCAATGCCCCTAATACTCCAACCACAAACGGAGCGACAGCACCAACGACCTCGCCACCAACAGTTGTAAATCGTGGCGCAGTAGGCATTCCCAGAGTAGGGAAGCCAGCCTTGCCTAAACGGTGTCCTGTGTATTGCAGAGTGTTTGGTATCCACATTAGGGTCTTGCCTAGAATACCCATCTCATCCCACTCCTCTTCGCTCATGCCAGAACGATATTCAGAAGGAGAACCGCTACCATCAAATACGCCTCGTGATGCCATCTTTTCCCAACGGTCTTCTTTCGTTTCAACACCACCAGCCATAACCTTAAACTTACCGCGCTTGCCATCTCTCACTAGAGCTAGACCAGACTGCAATTCAAGGATAGCCTCAGATGTCCGAAGGAAGTCTCTAAAGTCTTGGCTCTCAATATCTAAACCAGATGTATCTATGCCTAGCTTGTGAGCTATGTCGATGTACAGCTTTCCAGCCATATTAACGTGTGCGCGATCGGCATCAAACTCTTGACCACGCTCAAAGGCAGCCATCTGGTTGTCTGCTACGATTTCACGAATAATGCCGTCTACATTGCGAGCATTGCCTAATTCATCGAAGATTCGAGCTTCATACTCTTTGTTATTCATTAGACGCTCAAGGTAGCCGTTAGGGCTATCTGTAGGTGTGTAGTTGAGGCGAGCTTGAGGCTTATACTTAGTTTCTGCCAAGCGTTCTTCGTGTGCCTCTCTTAGCGTTTGCTTGCCTTCTTCTCTAGCAACCATTTGTGGTAGCTCTCCTACCTTTTCCTCAAACACCTCTAATGCTTCTGGACTAGCTTGCTCCAATGCTTCCATGCCAGCACCAACCAAACCCTCAGCTTCTTCTTCAATTTCTTCTTGAAGCGTAGGTTCATCGCCACCAACTAATTGCTGAACAATGCTTGCCTCGTCAATCTGCTCCTGTGTCATAGGAACTTCTGGCTCTTGAGTTGCGCCCTCTACAGGCTCTTGGATTTCTTCTTCTGGGTTTTGTGCCATTACTTTTTGGTGGTGGTGGTGTCGTCGCTGCCTAGGAAAAACGATGTTAGTGATTCTTCTCTTAGTGATTCATTCTGAAGTTGGTCAGAAACTTGTCTAGCAGTTTGGACTTTCATAAATGCGCGTAAATACATCGCTGCTGCTTCGCTTCGTTGCTCTGCGGTCAAAGTAGCCATGTTAGGTATACCTGTTGTTAAAAGCTTAATGTCGTTCGCTATGCTTACCTTTACCGCAGAGTCTAAACTTTCAAAACGCATTTTCTCCTTGATTCCATCCAAACTTGTTTGTGAGATGCCCTCAAAAGCTTTTCCGCGTATTACAGCATCTTGAAGTTGCTGCGCCATACGATTCGAGTCGCTTAAATTAACTGCGTCTGGTATCGTTATTAAACTGCCAGTATCCCAAGGAACGCCATGGAATCTTGCTAACAGTTGCTCTATCTCTGTATTGATAGTGTTCTCGTCAAAGCGACCAATGCCATCGTTTAGAATAGCCTCTGCTGTAGCCTTTTCATTATCGTCATAGTCATCATATCGCTTCTGTAATTGACCAAGCTTCGCATCAAACTCTTCTTTAGTAATCTGATTTGAGGCAGCCAACTTGTTCAAATCAACCAATATTGATTCGTAGTTTGATGGAGACATAATCCCTGTCCTTACTTTTACATAAGTCTCTCTAACAAAATTAGCGTCGATAATTGTGTCTACTGTCTGCCCCTTCTCGAAGCTAGTTACCCTTGCTTCATATCCTTGAAAGGGAACTCCATAGCCACCTTGGTCTGGAGGACTAATAGCAAGCTTTCTCATTCTCAATCTAAAATCAGCGTCTGACTCCTTCGTTCTATCCCAAGCCATCAACTCTCTCTCAAAGCGCATCTCAAAATCATCCTCCGCTTTAGGGAGGTTTTTCTTATACGCAGCGTGTGCGGTGTCAAAAGAGGAAACCATGTTGTTGCGGATAGTCTCAACCTTGTTGTAGTTGCCTGTGCCTTCTTCGGCAAAGCGAACACCGTCGCGCAACATCAACTGCTCTTCAATCATGTCGAAGATAGCATTAGCCTCAACCATCGAGTCCTCGTCAGTAGGATCTGCCACCGCCAACATCTGATTACCAAATGAGGTCAATGACTGTAGAACGTGGTTGTTTACCTCAGTTACGCCAGCACCATGTGCTGCCCCAATAATGCTCTGAATCTCTTCAAGATACATGGGCGCAAGCTCATCTCTTCTGTCCGAAGGCAGTTTAGCAATCCCCTCTAGGCTACGCATAACGTCAGCTTCCATCCGCAAAGTTGAAGCCTCAATAGACTGCTTATGCTTACGCTCTTCTACCGCTAGATTTGTAGCAGTCTCTAGTGCTGATTGACCCTGTGAGAAGGCGACTAGCTCCATAGGAGACATACCTTCTGCATCTATGAACACTTCGTTGCCTTGACTGTCTTTGCCAATAGAAACTTCCGCCAACTCGCCAAACGCTTTAGCTTGTTCTTGCTCAAAGGTAGACGCTTTATCTGGGTCTGGGTTAGACATACGCTCTAAACCACCTTGGCTCTCCATGTGGCTAGTTAAAGCATCTATCCGCATCCTTGACCTCTCCTTGCTTACAGCCGTCATCGTAGACCAGTTCTCATGCGCTCGAATCATGCCTTCCTTCTGCGCCTTAGCGTTTGCCTCACGCTGTATCTTTAGGTAGTCAGCATCCGACAGTTGCCCTGTCTTGGTCAAGCCATGTATCTGCCCCAACTGCTCTTGCCACGCTTCTTTGCTCTTACGCTCGTTTTCCTCTAGCTGGTTGAAATTAACCATTGTCTGAGCTGCACCAGCGATCGTCTTAGAAAGATTAGCAAAGGTGTTACTAGGGGCTGCAAAGTCAAAGCTGACCTGTGCGCCACCGCCTGTTGGGATATTGGTTGCCTGTATGTTAGGCTCTGGTATTAGTTCTGCCATTATGTTACGTCTCCGCCTCGTCCTGTATCACGCACGAAGTTAAAGTAGGTATTGAAACCGCCTATCGCATGGTCTGGTGCGCCAGCTAATAGTTGCGCCCAAGCTGGTGTTTGTAGTTGAGATGCTATGTTTGCGTTGGACATATCGAATCCTAGCTCCTCGGCTAGTCGTTGATCTGCTATGCCTTCACGCTGATACATCAAAGAGCGTTGAGCCTTCTTCATATTGCCTAGCATTATCTGCTCTGCCATTAGGTTGCTTCTGGTCAAGGCATCTTTAGTCTCGGTAGCGGATGTTCCAGCCATGCCTCGTTCTGCTTGTATTACCTTCATGCTACCCATCTTCTGTTGGTAGGCTGCCTCGCGTTGCGTGTGCTGTTGCATTGACTGCTCTTCTAGGTCGCGGTGTGCTTGAAATAAGCCTGTCATCTTTCTCTCGAAGTTTGCCTTGGCGAACCTAGCGTTGATACGGTTCTGCGCCTGTTTTAGCTTGAGTGCTTGTTTCTGCGCCCTGTAGGCTTGGTGCTGCCCCATCAAGCCACTTAAAGCTTGAGCAGTTCCCATTATCGCGCCCATAGTTTGATTACTCATGCCGTCTTTGGGTGCTTCCAAGCCCATTGTGGGGGTTGAGTAGCCACCGCTTGTATCAATGCTTTGGTCGAGCAATGGGTCATAGTCTGGTGCGCTATAAGTTCCGTCAGCATAAGAACCACTTGTTCCGTCCATGCCAAGTATTTCTGCAAAGCCAGCCATTACCTATCCCCCTTCATCTGCTCAATGATTATTGTGATGTCTTTTTGCATCAGTTTTATGTTCGTGTTGTTCTCTATAACCAAGTCGTCCATGCGTTCCATGCGAGATTCAATCCTTTCTATTTCGATTGCGTTCTTGCCAATGCGCTCAGAGTTGTATTCCAACGCTGACTGCAACGAGAAGAAGAAACCTATAACGGCTACAAACGGAACGGCTATAGTGATAGCTAATTTAGTGTTGGTCAAAACGAATGTCGTTTGGTCTTTAAGATTGCTCATAGTAGAGTTTGTTTAGCCCTTTGGCTGTGATTAGTTCGTATACCAAATACTTTAAGGGCGTATGTGGTATTGAGATTTCCTCTTCGGTTTTTATCATGCCGATGAGTTTTTGGAAATGCTGGTGCATCGGCTTGTCCGATAGGGCTAATGAAAGCAATCGAGAATACAGTCCTCCGTATTCATCTATTAACTCTCTCAGCACTTTGATAAAAGCAATAGGGTATTCAGCTACGATGTTGGTAGCCATTGACCAAACAACCCCTGTATCCTCCTCGGTCTTGTGTTCAATCAATCCAATTATGGCTACTGGTATGCCGTCGTCTGTGTTGATCGTGAATACATATTCAGAATCCCTTATGCCTTCCATGCAACTATCCGCTGGGGATAAGCCAAGCTCTTCTAGAGGAGCAGCTTCTTGCTCTCTCAGTTCGCGCCCAACGATGGACGCTTCCTCGAATGTCGGTTTAGGGTTGATGTGTAGTTTCACTAGTTTGTTCTCGATGCCCTAGATGTGTGCATTAGCTCAAATGCTGCACCTGTAATGGTTACCGTTTGATGTGTAGCCGAGCTAAGTGTGATAGTCGGAAGATCATTTCTTGCTGCAACTGATGTGCGCAAAGATGATGTCTCTGATGGCTGGTCGCCTATAACTCCGCCACCAGCGAATGAGCCTGTGTAGGTTTTAACCGATGAAGCTCTAAAGTCTGTTTCTGTAGGGAACGAGACAGTCGCCGTCAAATGCTGTGTATCATTGAAGTAAACCTCAACCCACTTGTTTGTCGTTCTGCCGTCTGTAACCGCCACCTCTTTGCCGTCGGCAGAGCCACGCTTAATGTATTGCTTGCTGAACTCGTAAGAGGCGGTGTATTTAAGACCAACCACCACGTCGGTGGAATCCCCAAGCTCCCCACTCTTGACAGTTATTTTCCACTTATCGCTTTCCTGTATGTCAGCCGCCTTGTATTCCTCGTTTGTAGACTTGTTGAAAACCACGATTTTTTGTGCGCGTGGGGTATTGTCGCGTATACGGAATCTGCTGTCGAGGGCTATGGTCGAAGTGTCTGAAGTGTCGGTTATTTCATCGGCTGTGACGTTGTAATACAAATCTACTGCGTTCGTTAGTGGGTCGGTGTTATCGAACTTCATGTAGGTAAGAATATGGTAGGCGGTTGCTACCGTAGTTCCAGAAACAGCGTTATGCCCCTCAATGATGTGGAATTTGTCTGATATGAAGTGTCCTCCCTTAATGTAATCACAAGCCAACTCATATTTAGACCAAGCAGATTGCACACGCTTTTGACCACTATTGTAGTATTTGTAAATATATAACGTGTTGTCGCCTGTATCTGTCTGCACCACGACTGTTGAAGCTAACGAGGATGCAGATATTTTGACAATCTTGCCAGTAATATATCTAGGGATATGCTCTGAAATACTTGTTGCCTCAAAACTAAACTCCGTTGAGCCTGTTGGATACATCTCGTAAACAGCCGACGCACCAGACTTCTCTTGAGCAAAGACTATCGTGTTATCGTTTACTACTGGTCGAGCGATCGTGCTGTTCTCATAACTGCTACCAAGAGACAAGGCTGCCGTTGATGGCGTTAAACCTTGATTGCCTTGCGTTAATAGGAACTGCGCTCTGTCTGAAAATATAACGAGCTGATTCGCAAAAGGAATAGCCCAGTTGAGATATGTGATCTCATTCACAGACGAGGAGATGTCGATGCGGTCTGAGTCCACCGAGTTAATTACAGAGGTGTTCCAGTAGTTATACGCATTATCTACCTCGGACAATATTACACTTTCTCCAGCTAAGAAGCCCAACCTTGATTTATAGAAGAATAGGTCGTTTATCGGATTGCCAATAAAGCTAGGGGCAGCGTCGGAGTTTTCGTCGCCCACCGTTTTATCTGACCAAGTAGCTGGGTAGATGCGGTATTCGTCGTCATCGTGCTTAACAAGCTGATGAGGCATTGTGGTTTCGTCTAGCTGATACTGCAGCCCACTTTGCATATCCTCTTTCCACTTGCCACTTCCAAACTGATTGTTGGTGGCTACATCGCTGTCGTGCGTAAACTTAATGTAATGGTCGTCAGCATCGTTCTCAACATCCCCCTCCACCTTCATCAAGTAGTTGTTTGGTGCGTTAGAAGGAAGAGTTGATATACGGTCAGTAACCTCCGTAAAGGTTTTAACCATCGTGTCGCCATAAGAGTCGCCCACTTCAATTTTAATAGGCGAAGCATCTGCCTCCGCTTTAGTAGGGTATGAAGCATACCATGCGATTACAGAGCCAGATGTTTGGGCATCGCCACCACTATCCTCGATAGACAATCGCTCAAAATTAATAGGGAAACGCACAGGGGCGGTTGAGTCTGCTGCGGTGGCGTTTGCCCCACCCATATTTGAAGTAACACCCCAATCAACAGGAGAACTGCCGTCAGTCTCATAAGCTAAGATGCTTCCAGCACTTGTTCCTGTCATAACATCCTCGGTGTCGTTTACAAACCTTACTGTAGGGTTTGCCCCATCCACCCATGTAACAGCAGCACTAAAATTAACGTCTTCTATTGCGTTGGCTGCTACAGCAAGGTTCTCGGCTGTCTCGTCAGCGGTATCTCCAAGAGTTACAGCGACTCTGCCACCAGAAACCGACCCATCGCTGGTAAACTCAAAGGTATGGTAGTTATCTCCCCCAGTTCCTCCGTCTCCAATAACGAGAAGGATGTCTGTGTCGTCTGGGTTTGCTGTAAACGTGCATCGACCACTTGAGTAGTTACTACCGCCTAAATCAACATGACCACCGCCACCGTTAAATAATTGGTCGTCGCTGTCGTCAGAGTATTGTATAGCTATCGCTGTATCCTTCTCTGTGTAAGAAGGGGCGTTTGTTGTGTTAAAGGTAGTACCATGCCGAGTCTCCGTTGTATTCTCTAAAGCGTAGTGCATCGCGCCAGCCATCATGTCTGTCCTCACGTCTCTACGGCTGGTAGAACCAGAACCATCACTTGTAAATATCTTAATGCTTCTAGTTGTTCCCTCTGAGTCTGTCGCCTTAATTGTAAACTCTGCGTTATAAGCACTCTCTTTAACGAAGATTAAGCCACGCTTAACGTGTTCACGCTCATACATTCCAGCACCACCAGACGTTGTTGCCTTTAATGCTGGTGTCTTGTCTTTGTTAGCTATGAATGTGTAGTCAGCAATCGTAACCGCTGAGTAAGGGTGCGTAGCGTGGTTGTTAGCTACATCGAAGTAATCAAGCTCTGTTCCGTCAAGGTCGCCACCGTCTGCATCCTTTAGGTCAAGAACCTCAGCGGTGTTATCCTCTTCATTTAACTTTAACAAAGAAATGTCTGGGGTTACATCTGGTGCGCCGTCGCCGTCGGTGTCGTCGCCGTCGTAGCCAATAACAAGCATCAACTGCTCGCCAGAACTACGATTGATTATATGAGTAAACGTGTTCTTTGGGTCGTGAAGTAACGCCGCTGGAGTTCCGCCTTCATAAACTGCTTGCACGAAATTAGTACCAGCACGCTTAGTTAGCCCCTTAATAGGGTCAGACAGAAAGTTAGTCTGTGCGGTGCATTGATTGTCATAGCGCTCTGAGTCTGGCTGCTGAGAAACACCGCCTGTAAGATTCTTGATGTTCTTTCGTGTATATGCCATTATGAGCGACGTACTAAAGAGTATGCCACAGTCGAGCTGTCGCCTAGCATATTGATTTTATCTACACCAAACTCGTAGTCAGCCAACTTTGCCTTAGCTTCCATCTCATCACGCTCACTAAAAGCGCGAATGTCTTTTGAGCCAACCATGCGATCGGCGTAGGTGCGAGCAGCGCGTATCAAACAGTAACGCTTGGCTGCTTCTGGCAGATCTAAAAAGTCTAGTAGGTAGACACCTGTGATAGTAATAGTGTCTCCAACGGTAAAGGTGTCGGTCTTATCCTTCATGGAGTAGACCTTGCCACTACGGATTACATAATCTTCGCCAGAGCCTTGATTGCGAATTTGCACATAATCTTGAGGAGTTGTCGCTAAGTAGTTTCCACTACCGTCTGCGGTAAGAACTCTATCCTCCTCGGTATTGAAAACAAAAGAGTCCATGCAAATCTCACGAGCAACCTCTTTCAATATTGTTTGAGCTACAGCAACCTCGTAGGGCAACGTGCCAGCAAGGGTAGTTACCGAGGATTCCCCTATTGTTTGCAGCATTGTGTTTACTGCTTCTAATTCTGTTGTCGTGTTTAGAGTTGCCATAGTTTGTTAAAAAGTTAAAGGAAGGGCGAGGTGCAAAAGCACCCCACCCAAATAGTAAAACCGACTTAGTTATCAGCGGTAATCATTACGATGCCTTCTGGACGAATAACATCTACACCTAACGCCACCTTCGTATTAAGGAGGTTAGAATTGCGTTCTGGTATGTAATTTACCTCTGCTTTTACGCCGCGTAAAGTAACAGTTCCAGCAGAACCTTTGTGGAACGCTGTTGCGTACCAGTTGTTAGTGTTCTCTGTGCCACCAGTTGTTCCACCAGCAGTATTTACATACGGCGAGTAAGTGTTAGCACCTTGACCTGGTTCAACGCCACCTAAGTAGAGAGGCTTGCCAGAATCGTCCATTTGAGCTTGAGTGTTTCCACCGAAGTCTTTTTGGACTTTACTTGCAATAACATCGAAGCCTAAGTAGTTAAAGGACTGCTGACCCTTAGCACGATCGCCTGTCGTGTTAAAGTCGCGGCTCAAGGCTGCGTCAGAAGTCAATAGCTGGTAGTATTCGAAAGGACGTAGAACTAAGCAACGGTCTTCCGCTGGAACAGCAAGATTATCCATCTTAGCTGCAACCTCTTCAATCATTGCCAAAAGCTCGGCAATATCTGCGAACTTAGCTGATGATGAGTAGCCAGTATCGTGAGAGTGCGTGTGGTAAGTAGTCGCCTTCTTAGCCATGATACCTAGCAACATTGCATCGTGCTGTGTAGCAAGAGCTGCGCCAGATTGCTTGGCTAGTGAACCACGAATGTCGTAGTGAGACTTGAACTCGTCAAGCTCGTCTACAAGCTGGGCTGCGTAAAGCAACTTTTCGATAGTGATTACCTTTTCGCCAGAGGTCGCGCCAGAAGCTGCGCCGTCTGCAAGAATGTCAGAACCAGAAGCGTGAAGCTTTGCTGTCTCTGTTGCGTAGGTAGGGAATGATGCCGACTTACCACTCGAAATTGAGCGATTCATAAGACGGTCTTTTATTTTTGCTGCCTCGTTATAGGCAAGCACAACCTCTCCGCCGTAAACTTGGAGAAAGTTGCTGTGTGATGTAGCTGAAATAGCCATTAGTAAACCTCGTTAATTGAGATGATAAACCCTAGTAATAGGGATTGAAGCGAGTGTAGTTTTACCTAACTCGTAAAAAAACAAATGAACTCTCTCTTGAAGTTGTCTCAACACGCTTGCCGTCGTAACGGCTAGGGAGAGGCTTGCTGTAGTATTCATTGATTTAGATTTTTGATTTAGATGCCTTGCGAGCAACTGCTGCTCGATAAGCTGGGTCTTGGTCGTAGCGTGGGTCTGCCATGTCGGCAATCATTTGTGCTTGCGATTCATAGCCGCCCTCCGCTTGTGCAATCGCGTCAGCTTTAATTAGCCTAGATTGCCTTGGTGCTGTGTTGCCAACCATGCGAGCATTTAAGTTGTTCACAGCGAACTTCATTTCATCCAGAGTACCGTTCTCTATGATGCCATCGAAGATGTCTATTTCTGATTCAGACAAGTTATCGCCAGCCCACTTCTGTAGTGCTGAGTAGTCCTCGACATCCGCGGTAACCGACTTCATCTCGTTGGCTTGCTTGTATTGCGAAAGCTCTTGGACGTGTTCAACCAATTCTTTTGGTATGCCAGCCTCCGCGAACTTCTCAAATACGTCCTCTGTTACTT
>Ga0208012_1000437_pt1 | contig 14655 bp, 13 predicted proteins | sample 15BtaG_FD_184090 | JGI IMG/M metagenome (GOLD analysis project Ga0208012, IMG submission 184090) | Marine viral communities from the Subarctic Pacific Ocean - 15B_ETSP_OMZ_AT15312_CsCl metaG (SPAdes) (version 2) | ecosystem: Environmental > Aquatic > Marine > Oceanic | place: Pacific Ocean... | reverse complement strand
GATGGCCATGATTGGAACGCCTAACGCTGCTTGTTCGGGTATGTTCTTTCGTGCTTCTACCGACCCAGCGCAGGGATACAGCAATCATCATTGGACGATTATGGAAAACCCCCATATCCCCCACGCAGACCAATGGCTTCAACGCCGCATGAAGCAAAAGCACTGGGATGAGAATCATCCGGTTTATCTGCGTGAGTGGCAGGGCAAGTGGATTCGCTCGAATGACTCTTTGATTTACAAGTACACCAAAGACAAGAATTTCTACAAAGAGATACCGCATCACGAGCATGACTTTAATTATATCCTGGGCGTGGATTTAGGGTACGAAGACGCCACTGCTTTCATCATCGGGGCCTACTGCCCAGAGCTGCCGGATTTTTACATCGTCGATAGTTACAAGGAAACGAAGATGATACCGGCGCAGATTGCAGAAAAAATTAAAGAGCTTGATTCGCAGTATGATTTCAATATCATGGTCGCCGACACGGGGGGTCTTGGTAAGTCTATTGTAGAAGAATTTCGATATCGTTACGAGCTACCAATACGCGCAGCAGAAAAGCGCAACAAGGCATCCTATATTGAACTTATGAACTCAGACCTTCATTGTGGTTTTATCAAGGTCTACGAAGGGTGCGAGATATTAAATGAGTGGGATTTACTCCAGTGGGACGAAGACAGGAAAAAAGAAGATTCGCGTTTTGAGAATCACTTGTCTGATGCGTGCTTATATGCGTGGCGCGAAAGCAAGCATTACACGTACAAGCAAGCGGCTATTGCTCCAAAGCAAGGAACTCCTGAGTATTATGCTGCTCTAGAAGATAAAATCTGGTCAGATAAAGCCAACGCAATAGACAAAGCCGATGGACAGGCATGGTGGGAAAACGAATGGACGCTGAACTAGAAGAAATAATCGAAGCTGCAAAAAAGCATGGGCTTAAGCGGTTAAGAGTTGGTGATATCGAAGTAGAGCTATGGGAGAAGCCAAGACCAGCAGGTGCTCAGTTACAAGTGTTTCCTGAAACCTCTGGCGCTAAAAGCTTATCCGAAGAAGAGCAATACGACGAAGATTTATTTTATTCGGCAGGTGTGTAATCTGCGGGGAGTTTCAAAATGAAAAAGTTAGGTTATTGGTGGAGTGAGAAAAGCGAACCCCACGATCTTGTATTTGAAGTAGTTGAGCATTTGACGGATAACCAAGGTTATCACTCGACGAACAACATTAATCACGCACGCCTTTATGGAAATATCAGTTATCGCGATTTGGGAAGCGGCAACCTGGTCCATCGAGCAAAGACAAGCGCCAAGAACCGCGTAACCTTAAACATCATTCAATCGATGTGCGATACCGTTACAGCGCGAGTTGCCAAAGCTAAACCAATGGCGACTTACTTAACAACTGGCGGCGACTGGGAAATGCAGCGCAAAGCAAAGCGCCTAACCAAGTTTACCGCAGGCCAGTTCTACGGCTCCGACATTTATAAAATCGCCCCTAAAGTCTTTCTCGATGCCTGTGTTTTTGGCACTGGTGTTATGAAAATCTTTGAGTATGACGGAGAGATTAAATGCGAGCGAGTATTTCCCGATGAGATTGTGGTTGATGACCTTGAAGCTCGATATGGCAATCCTCGCCAAATGTTTCAGCGTAAAGTTGTTGATAAGCAGGTTTTGGCGTCGTTATTCCCGGAATTTGAAAGCCAAATTCGCGATGCGTCTCCGATTGAGGATGATGATTCGCTCTACCGCGCAAGTGAACAAGTTGAGTGCATCGAAGCGTGGCACCTACCAAGCTCTAAGGGCGCAAAGGATGGCCGACACGTTATTACGATAGAAAATGCGACTTTAATGGATGACTCCTGGGAGCGCGATGGTTTTCCGTTTGCATTTATCCATTGGACGAGCCGATTACTCGGTTTCTGGGGCCAAGGACTTGCGGAACAGCTTACCGGTATCCAAGTAGAGATAAATCGCTTATTGCGGAACATCCAACAGCAAATGCACCTCGCAACACCGAAGGTTTTCGTCGAAAGTGGCTCTAAAATCTCAAAAGCCCACATAAACAACGAAATTTGGGGTGTTATTGAGTATGCAGGCACCCCTCCGCAGTTTTTTGTCCCTAAAACCGTCTCTGGTGAAATTTTTAGCCATTTAGACCGGTTATTTAACCGTGCTTATGAAATTGCGGGCGTAAGTCAGCTTGCAGCGGGCGCGAAGAAGCCTGCGGGCCTAGAATCGGGCGTTGCGCTTCGAGAATTCCAAGATATTGAGTCAGAACGCTTTTTGATGGTCGCAAAAGCTTATGAACAGCTATTTTTAGACGCTGCGGCTCAAATGGTCGATATTGCCCGCGAAGTATCTGCTCGGGGTGAGTCGTTTGAGGTCATTAGTCACGGCGATGACGATATCGAGAAAATTAAGTGGTCAGACATCAATTTAGAGCATGATGAGTATGTGATGAAGGTTTACCCGACCTCACTTTTACCTACAACGCCAGCGGCGAAGCTTCAGAAGGTTATCGAGATGCTTCAGGCAGGAATGCTTACGCAACAAGAGGCTCGTGCGCTGCTTGATTACCCTGATTTGGAAGCGGTTAATAATATGGCCACGGCGTCACAAGAAATATTCAATATGATGATTGAACGGATTCTTGAAAAGGGTATTTACCAAGCGCCAGAGCCATACATGAACTTGGCTATGGGCATCCAAATGATGCAATCGGCTTATCTGCGAGCCAAGATTAACCAGGTGCCTGAAATTAGGTTGGATTTGTTTAGACGATTTATCGAGGATTCTATCGGTATGCTTGCAGCAATGCAGGCCGGAGCGCAACAGCCGCCGATGGGTCCAATGGGGCCGGGACCAGCTACCCCCGAACAGGGAGCACCCCCGGCAGGAATGACGGATGATGTTGCTGCGGCTGAAATGGCTGCGGCACCCATCCCAACAGCGTAACAACGCAAGGGGTTAGTATGACAGAAGAAGCAGTTCAAGAAGCACCAGCAGAAGAAGCGCCGAGCGCCGAGCTAATGGAAGAAGTGGCTGAAGAGGCTACCGAAGCGCCGGAAGCAGCGGAAGCGCCGCCCGAGCCGGAACGCCCTGATTTTTCTCGGCAATTTGCGGCACTTGCTCGAAAAGAGCGGGCTATAAGGCAAAAAGAGCAGGAGATGGCCAACTTTGCCAAGCAGCGGGAGCAGTACGAGGGCACCTCTACGCGCCTAGCTGATTTGCAACGACTGGCAAAAGAAAACCCTGCCAAACTTCTTGGTGAGCTTGGGATTAACTACGATGAATTGACCCAACAGGTTATCAACGAAGGTAATCCAACCGAAGAGCAGCAGCTTCGTCTTGAAAACGAAAAGCTTCAGGCCCGCTTAGGTAAACTTGAAGAAGTTTATGACAACCAGCGTCAGCTGGCAGAGCAGGCTCAGGTTAGCGCCGCCCGTACACAGTTGGTTGACAACATTAAGAATTTCGTAGACGATAGTAGTACCTTCGAGATGGTGCAGCATCATGACGCTTATGGACTCGTAGCGCAAGTAATGCAGGAGCATTACAACACTACAAAAGAGGTTCTTGAGTACGGTGATGCGGCAAAGCTCGTCGAGGACCACTTTATGGCGGAAGCCGAGCGTTACTTAGGCAGCAGCAAGCTGCAAGCAAGATTTCGTGAGTTAGATAAACCACGCGAGTCAGAGACTCCAGAAGCCGCCGAGCAAGCAGTGAAACGGGTGAAAACACTTAGCAATGGCAACGTTGCTAAAAAAACGGAAACATCCGGCAGCACGTTAGAGAGCAAGGAAAAATCGCTCGAACGTGTCGCTGCTATGATCAAATGGGGCGATGCGCCCTAATTTTGGAGTTATAAAATGGCAAGTCCACTCGACGTAGGTACAGTAACCGCAGCTCTTAAAGAGCACTACAAGCAACTCCGTGTTCAAAACATGGTTTACAAAGACAATCCGCTTCTCGCAATGATGCCGAAATATACAAAGTTCGGCGGCGAGAATATGCCGATTCCTTTGATTTACGCTAACCCTCAAAGACGAAGCGCTACCTTTGCTACCGGTAAAGCAAACACGTCTACCTCGGCTCTTGAAAAATTCGTAATTTCGCGTGTAAAAGATTATTCTTTCGCAAGTATTACCGGAGAATCTATCAAGGCAACTGAGCGAGACGCCGATGCTTTCTTGCGCTACGCTACTATGGAAATTGACGGGGCAATGCACTCCCTTACCCGCTCTCTTGCAATTGCAATGTATCGAGATGGCACAGGGGTTATTGGAAAGCAAAGCGCAACTATTGATCCCGGCGGAACAACAACGTTAACACTGGCCGAAACAGAAGACGTTACAAACTTCGAAGTCGGCATGAAGGTTGTACTTGCAGAAACAGCAATCGGTGCTCTTCTGGGCAACGTAGGCTCAAAAGAAATCACGGCAGTCAATCGCGACACAGGCGAGCTTACGGTAAGTGCACTTCACATTGATGCCGACGCAAGTGACTTTATTATTGCCGAAGGCGATGATTACGCCACCGGAGCAAGCTACAAGAAAGTTTTTGGTCTTGAAGCATGGGTTCCTCCAGTAACCCCAGGCTCCGGCGCTGTACCTGCGGCGCTTAACGGGGTAACGCGAACTACTGACCCAACCCGCTTAGGTGGTAACCGCTTTGACGGTTCAGCTCTTCCAATCGAGGAAGCGCTTATTGGTGCCGCGTCTCGGGTTGCTCGCGAAGGCGGTAGCCCAGACCACTGCTTTGTTGACTATGCTACTTTTTCCAATCTTGAAAAAGCCCTTGGTTCAAAAGTTGTTTACAGTGAAGCAAAGGCTCGCGATGTTGATATCGGATTTTCCGCTATCTCACTTCGTGGTCCACGCGGAACTATCCAGATTGTTCCTGACCAAAACTGTCAGCCGAACGTTGCTTGGATGCTTCAGTTGGACACTTGGAGCCTTAACACTTTAGGTGAAGCCCCAATGTTCTTGGATTTTGACGGAAACCGTATGCTGCGTGAAAGCGGAGACGATGCCTATGAAATCCGCCTCGGCTACTACGGAAACGTCGCTTGCAACGCTCCAGGTTACAACTGCCGCGTAGCACTATAATTCGGACTCACTGAAGGGAGATTGAGTTATGGCGAATAGAGATTTTAAAGATGTTCAGGCGCTTGAGCGTGAGCTTAAGATTGTTGCTGGGCGGGTTACCACTAACGGCAGTGGTGTCGCGACTGCTGCTGACGGTATCGGCTTTACACCGACAAAGGCAGGGGACGGGGACTATTGGATTTATCTTGATGATAAATACACCAGTCTTATGTACGCAAATGCGACCGTCACCGCCTCTGCCCCGGATGAGTGCTTTGCCTATGTTGTTTCGCATGACGTAAGCGGAGCCACGCCATCGGTGCGGTTCAAGTTTACTGATGATGATGGTAACGCGCAGGCATTCGCAGATGGGGATGAGTTTTCATTCTTTATTCTGCTGAAGAACAGCAGCGTAACATAATTTAGGAGCTTGCCATGAAAGGCAAAGGTAATCTTGCCCTTATGATTCTTGAAAAGGCCAAAAAAGAAGGCCCGGAAGAGGATGATAGCGGCTTGATGAAGAAGGAGGCAGGGGAGAAATTCCTCAAGGCCATCCAAGAGAATGATGCCGATGCGGTCGTTAGTGCGATGTCCGACTTGGCAACCATGATGGATTAATTGAGCGGGGGCTACGTGCCCCCGCTTTTCCTTTTGGGGGATAGGTATGCCGAAGAATCTAACAACGCTTCAAAACCTTGTTGATCGTGTGCGGCAACGAGCTGATATGACTGGCTCGGCCTTTGTCTCCGATGCCGAAGTAATCAGCTATATCAATGTAGCGATGGCCGAGATTCACGATGTTCTCGTAACCAAGTTTGAAGATTACTATGTTAGCACGCATCAATACACACTACCGGGTTCTGGCTCTGGATTAACAGCAGGTCAGTTTGCTTTGCCTGACTCGTTCTACAAAGCTCTCGGTGTTGATTTTGATGTTGGCGGTGTTACCTACCGACTGCGACCATACCACTTTCAAGAACGCGCAATGTATAACTCGCCAGGAGTTGTTGCGTCGATGGTAACAAACACGCTTTACCATATTCAGGGTGAATCGATTAGGTTTATCCCGGCCCCGACTGTCTCGGGCACTGTAACCCTTTGGTACGTGCCAGAAGCAGAGCAGTATTCTACAAGTGAATCGGAATACATGGATAAGACGGTCTACGACAAGGCCCCAGCAGTGGCTTACGGGTACGAAGAGTACGTTGTTATAGATGCAGCCATTAAATGCCTTCAGAAAGAAGAATCAGACGTTCAGGTGCTACTTGTACAGAAACAGCAGCAACTTGAACGCATTGAGCAGGCGGCGGGCAAACGTGACGCTGGCGAGTCTTATTCGATTACCGATGTAAATGTTGGGACGACCTCTTACCTAGATGATTATATCAACCTGGTTTAGTTATGATTGAGTACGAACGGCATAAGACAGATGACCCCGAGCTTACAATGGTTCAGGATAAGGTCGAGATTTTTGCCGACGGGCTTCAGTCTCAAGGCATTCTAGCGGGACGGTTAATTAAAAATATTGAGTTCCCCGCAGGCACTACAGTTCGAGTCTACCATAACCTCGAAAGAGGCTATAATGGATATATAGTTGTTTCCGTAAACGCCAAGGCAATTATTGAAGTGGTTGATAACGATAATACATCGCCAGCCAAGTACCTAGCCCTTCAAAGCTATGGAACGCCTTGCACAGCTTCATTGTGGGTATTTTAATGGCCTTACAAAAGAAAACACTGTCGTTTGCCTTAACTGCTGGGATGGATGAAAAGTCTTCCGATGTTACTCGATCGCCCGATGGCTTAACAAAAGCGGACAATGTTGTTTTTGATAAAAAGGGCCGAGCAAAAAAGCGCGGGGCTTTTATCTCTACAAACAGTAAGCAGAACGTTATCGGCGGCAGTACGGTTGCAACCGGTAAAGCAATAAGCAAGTTTCAGGACGAGACCCTAATTCTTGATGGTCAAAACCTGTACAGCAAGGTTACAGGAACATCTTTGCTCGACAAAGGGACTTATGTTCCCTGCACTGTCGAAAACAAGGTAGTCAGAAAGCAACTTGATCGCAGGCAAAGCAACGCGCAGATAACAGAAAAAAACGGAATCCGCGTATATGTCTGGGAAGAGTACGAGTTCGTCGATGGCGACACCGGTGCCCAAAAGTATGATATGTATGCTGATGTGGTTCACGTCGAAACAGGGGCTACCCTGGTTAGCCGCGAGTTACTTGGCTCTAATGATATCGGGGTAGATACCAACTCCGTCTCTAACGCTGTTTGCATGTATCAGTTTGGGCAACCCCAGTGTTTTTTTATTGGGAACTACATCTTCATTGTCTACAAAGTATACACAAGTTCAGAGCACCGCCTAAAATACCGGTCGATAAACTGCACAAGCGTCACCACTGCAATCACAAACGGAATAAGTAGCGAATCCGAGCTAAATGATTCAAGCGGCTCAGTCTTTAGGCTAGCAACAAACCAGCCTGTTTTTGAAATTGACCAATGCGCGGGAAGCACACACAGCGAGGCTGCTGTTTGTATTTACAATAAATACACCTCAACGGCTGGCCTTAACGTCGTTTATTTTATTGCCAGCGGCGCAACCTTGTCAGGCTCCACTCAGTCTATATCAATAAATACGGGGCCAAGCTTTGCGGGGTATAATGCAAGGGATTCAATAACAAAGTTCACACCTTCGGGCCTGATGATTAAATCTTTAAATGATGCGTCAAGTGGGGCAAGTTATTCAATCGTTATCGGATACACTGATAGCAATGGGTCAACTGAAGGCGTTCAGTTAGCCGTTGTTAAGGATGACCTATCTGCACAAAATGCATATACACTAGATGCGGGGCCGTACCCAGATCTTCAGGCCGGAAACCTCTGGCTGCTAAATGGAACAGCGGGCTGTCTTACCAGTGGGTCCAATACTGTGACTGTCTTCTGTACAGTTTGGGCGGAAGACGCGACGGATAACCCTGTACCCGGAACCCTTACAGGGGCACTCGATGAGTCTTTAGGGCATGGGGTATCACAGTCAACATATACCTCTACCGCCGTAAGGCCGGGGCTGGTGCCGCTGCACTATGTTAAGAAGTACACACTAAACAGAGATCCCTCGGCGTTTTCAATTACGGAAAACGGTCATGTGGGCTTTAATGCCTCGGTAACTTCTGATTTTTTTCGATACAACAGTAAGTTGTATTGCGTGGTTTCTCAGGTCAATGACAACGCCCTTTATCCTGAGTTTACAGAAACAAAAAGAATTGACCGGGGGCTAAGTAATAATTCTTTGCTTATTAATTCGTCCGGCGAGCTTATCGGTGCTTTAGAGACGGGGCAATGTGCGAGCTGCCTAAGCACAGAATGGACAACTATCGCCCCACCCAACGGCAACGATGATGCTACTTATGGGAGCGGGGGCATTGGCCGCGAAACGCGAAGATTATGGCACGGCACTCAGAGGGTCTTGTCTCAAAACAGTGATACGTTGTTTTTGTTCGGTGCAGCTCGTTTTCATGGATACGTTAGTTATGGGGCGGGAACATACGCAACATCTGACTACCCCGATAACATTTTCGGCATATCTGAAATGCGTGTCGATTTTGACCCCGCCCGTGTCCTGGCATCTGCCGACATAGAAAACGCTTGGGTGGGCACTGGCGGATTCTTGCATGGGTACGACGGCAATCAACTATATGAACAGGGCTTTGCAACTTACCCGTCTATACGTCGGTTAATGCAGTATCCTTATGGCACTTCTGCATATGCTGCGGGGGGCTCAACGCCAGGTTATCCAAACGGCAAAACAATTAAATATATGGCCGTTTATTCTTGGTCTGATGACAAGGGTAATCTAATAGAGTCGCGGCCTTCTGACATCAGTGAGGTTACGACCGTTTCAGGGTTAGCATACTCCACTTCTGTGAATACTGCGGGGGCCGGTCACGTTGTTGATGAGGTTTACGCAACAACCTCAAGCGGGAGCGGAACGGGGGCTACGGTTCGGGTTCGTTCCGTAGACGGGTCCGGTGGAATAACAAACGCCTCTATTGTAGAGCCCGGTTCTGGCTATGCCGCCGCTGAGGTTCTTACTTTTTCAGGAGGGACGTCGTCTTTGGCTGGCAAAGTAAACGTTTCCGCTATTGCGGCTATGTCGTATATTAGGATCCAGGTTTACGTTCCGAGCTTTTCTCGAAAAGAGAATATTGCAATTGAACTTTACAGAAACGATGCAGAGGGCGGAAGCGTTTGGTATCACGCCGGTACGAAGGTTCTTGATAACCCCCTGTCAATGTACGTTACCTTTAAAGATACGCCGACAGATTACGCTAAAATTTCAGAAAGCGGCTTGGTTGTTTACACGCAGGGCGGCGCTCCATCGAATGGTTTTATTGGGTCGTGTACCGATTTGATACGGCATCAAAACAAGCTTTTTGCTGCTGGTATTGATGACAAGGTGTTTTTGTCATTGCCAATTAAAGAAGGCTCAACGCCATATTTTCCCGCAACTGGGCCTTTTGTCGTAGGTCTTTCTGGTGAGCCCAGTAAAGTAACAGCCATTGAATCAAACCTTGACCACCTTCTTATATTTACAGAAGACAACGGTTACTACACCACCGGCTCAGGCCCTAACGCAATTGGAGAAGGCGCTTTCAGGCCCCCGCGTCTTTTTGCGAATGACCAGGGCGCTAAGGCTGGCGCTGCCCATACTGATTCCCCTCTCGGTGTTTTCTACCAAACCGACCGAGGCATTTATCTTGTAGCGCGTGATATGTCAGTTGCCTACATTGGGGCAGGGGTTGAAGATACTGTTGGGTCAAATCTGGCTGTTAGTATAATACGCCATGATGACGATAGCAGTATTCGCATAATGCTACAGGCCGCGTCTCCTTCAGCTACCGGTACTGATGTTTATTGTGTGTACAATTACTACCTTAAGCAGTGGCATACTTTCGGCATTGCTTACACAGGTACGAAATATCAAGTAGACGAGATTTTTGACGGGTCAAAGTTTCAGCGTTTAACCGTGGATGGAAAACAGTTCGAGCAAGACAATGCTGTTTTTCAGGACCATTCCACTACGGGAAGTAACCAAGATTATGCGGTAACCATTCAAACCGGCTTTATTTCGCCCACAGGAATAATGAAAAAAGACCGAATGTATCGCGTTATGCTCTTGGGTGAGTATGTAGGAGCCCATTCGCTATCACTGGCAGTTAAGAACGATTACGCTGACAGCGCCAGTGAAACGTTTACAAAAACAATTTCAAGCGCCCCTACACCTCCCTATGTCTATCGGGCGCACTTAGGGAAACAAAAGGCGCGAGCTGTCCAGCTCCTTTTGACTCTTTCGGGCTCTACTGCCGGAGCAGAGATAGACGGTTTTGCTTTTGAGGTAGGGGTACGACCAGACCCAACGACATTTAAAACGATAGCAGACAGGACATTATAATGGCATCAGCATTTTTATCTCAAGCGTTACGGGAGCAAGCTACTCAAGAAGCTCGCGGTCAAATGATGAAGGACGCAATTGCTCGGCGAGTATCTAGCCAGATTATGGGCCAGCTTGCACAGGGCGAAGTAAACGCAGACTTACGCCGGGAGATAGGCAAAGGCAGGGCCTTGGAGCAGGCGGCGGGGCAGGAAATGCGGCGCGACATAGGGAAAACGCAACTTGAGATGCGAAAACAAGAGGCGGCAAAGGCGAAAAAAATGGCCTTAGTTGGAGCTGCGGCTGATTCAGTCGGTGCCTTAGTTAGCATGTTGGCTGAAGACGATGAAGAAAAAGAAAAAGAAAAAGAAGCCCAGACAAGAATGCGCGATTCCTCCCCCGTCCTTACCGGTGCCGAACGTGCTTCTGTCATTGAGGACTCGTTAATGTACGGCGGCGCTACTGGCGGCAACGTTATCTCTCAACTTCAGGCCCAAGATGACGCCTTGATGTACGGCGGAACCTCCGGGGGAGATCTTATGCAGCAACTTGAAGGGGCCAATCTCGGCGCAGGCGATTATGTCGCCGCCCCTCATCAGGCGGGTGCGCTAAGTCCCGAGGAAGAACTTGCCGAGTTGATAAGAGAAAAAGAAAAGAAAAAGCGGTGGATGGCCGCCTTGCCGCCGATGCCTAATCAAGCAGGGGGTGTGTAATGGCTGATAATGACGAATATGACCGCTACTATGACCACGAAGGCGACCGGTCAGAAGGTGAGTCTATCTTTGGTGAGCAGTATCTTGGGGAGCCTCACGACGCTGATTCGGGCGTGGGAACGCCTGAGTTTGGAACGCCTGAGAGAGATGACTGGGAGTCTGACTTAGATGAGTTTTACAAGTCTCAAGGAATCGACCCTGAAAAGATTCGCGATGCACGCGGTGACGAGTTCAGGGCCTTCAAGGGCGATCGAGTTGCTGCCGGAAATTACGCGCAGGAAATGGCCCGGAGGCGAGAGTACGGGCTGGGCGGAGACAAGATATTTAATTACGCCAGCCGACTAGCGGACACCGCTGAAGGTCGAAGAAAAACAGCGGGGCAAATTGAAGCAGAGCGTCAGCTTAAAATTCTGTCAGGTGCACAGCGGGGCTTTGGGGCGGCTCAAGCTCGCGGCTCTTTTGAGGCTGGTGATTTACTAAGGGCAGCAAGTGGGGCAGCTCAAGCGTCAGAAACAGAGGGCGAGTCTGCTATTGCCGATGCTTCACGCCAGGCACGTCTTGAGGCGGGTTCACAGTTAGAGCAGTTATTGATTCAAGGCCAGCAGAGAGCGGAAGACCGAGCTTTTGCAATGCAGCAGTTGGCTTTCCAGCAAGAGCAGGCAAGTGGGTCATTGTGGTCTAATGTGCTTGGGGGTATTCTTGGCGCAGTTGGTGGCGTAATTGGGTTTGCCGCAGGTGGTCCGGCAGGCGCGGCAGCAGGCGCGGCCATCGGGGGCAGCGGTGGCAAAGCCTTTGGGTCGTACATAGGTTAAAGGAGCGAAGAGATGTCAACTTTTGAGCAAAGGTTTCGCGCAGGCAAGGGGACGGATTACGCCGTAGATAAAGACCCGAGGTATCTTCTTGCGGTAAGAAAAGATGCCGAAAAACGAAAAAAAGAAGCTGCTGAGGCAAGGGCTGCGGAGGCAAAAGCAAAAGCTGCGGAGGCCGAAAAAGTTGCAGCAGATAAAGCGTTGGCCATTAAAGAGCTGGGGGCGTTAGAGAGCGGTGTTTCTCCTGAGCTTGCGGCTTTTACTGCCCAAAGCGAACAAATTGAATCAGAAACAGGTGTGCCCGGTTCTTTAATTAGTAACGAAGCTTTGGCTGAATTTAAAGCCGAGGAAGCTGGTGAGCCAGTTGACCGAAAACCGGCAGTCCCTGCAACTAAAACAACTCCAGCAACAACAGCAAGCAAGGCAACTCCAGCAGAGCAACCGCCAAGCACTACAGACGAAATCATGGAGGGGCTTAATCGTGTTCGGATGCTCCGAGAAGAAGCTGCTGAAGCTGATGCAAGAGCGTTCGCAGCACTTGAAGAGCGCCAGAGATTGCAATCTAAAAAAGTTGAGGACGAGATTGCAAGCGCAGAGCAAGATTTAAAATCATACTCCATTGACCCTAATAGGGCCTATAAGAGTCTTGGCGGCCAAGTCGCTGCGGCATTTGCTATTGCTCTTGGTGCCTTTGCTCAAGGGTTTACCGGAGGGCGAACGCCTAACACCGCATTAAAAATTATTGAAGGCGCAATTGCCAGGGACGTCGAATCTCAAAAAGCTGAGATGATGAAACGCAAAGACGTTCTTAAAAACAAGAACAACGTCTATGCCAGGATGCTGTCTCGTTTTGGGAATGAGCTAGCCGCCGAAAAAGCGACAACTGTCTTGGGTCTTCGTTCTGCTATCATGCAAACCCAAGCGCTTATCGACAAATATCCAAACATGGCTAATAAGAAAGTCGGTCTTGAGTCCATTGCCCGGATGGAAGAGTCGCGGGTTAAGACACTTGTAGAACTGCAAAAGCTTCAAGGCCGAGCCTTGAGGGGCCAAGGAAAGAAGTCTGACACTCTTCGATTGTTTAAACAGGCTAGAGTTTCGGTTGAAAAATTAGCGAACATTTTTACGGCAGTGGCAAAAGAGAGTGAAGGGTTCTTTGGCAAGGCCAAGGTTGTCTGGAGTGAGGTTGGGAAAATGGTCGGTCTGGGTGACGTTACGCAGACAGAGCTAGAGGGACTATTTGACGCCCAGGTCTCAAACGCTTCCCAGTCCATTAACAAGGCATTCAGCGGTGCTCGTGGCTCGGATAGAGATTTAGCTGCCGTACTCATGCAGATGCCGTCATTGAAAATTCTCTTGTCGCCCGACGGCGAAGCCAAAGGCATGGCTCGAATACGTCAAATCTCAGGAAACTTAGATGACGCTATTAATGCTCAGGGCGGCCTGCTAAGTGAAGACGCTCTTTATAACCAAGCTATTAACAAGGGTCTAAAAGACAATACTGGCAACGTCATTACTGAGGAATCAATAAAATCGTTTATGGAAACCGATGAGTTTCAGCGCATCAGAGACAAGGTCAATGCAGACGAATCGGCTCAAAAAAAAAGTCCTCAGTAGCCCTTAATCACCCTTTGGGTGAGGGCTACAGAACAAGCTCAAAGCACGGGGAGAGAATAGACCCTATGACCGGGAAAAAGGCACAGCATCGGGGTACTGATTACGCAGCTCCAAAAGATACACCGGTCATGTCTATGTTTGACGGGGTGGTCACCTACGCCGGAAACCAGGGCGGAAAAACGGGTTACGTGGTCAAGGTTAAAGACAAGGCGGGCCGCGAGCTTAAGTATTTTCACCTGGAGCCCGGTAGCATTAGGGTAAAAACGGGGCAGAAGGTAAGCGCGGGCGACCATGTGGCAGGCGTAGGGAAAAGCGGAAAATCTACAGGCTACCACTTGCATGCTGAGCTTTGGGCCAACGGGGTTCCATTGGACCTTGAGCACCACTTAGAGGACGAACACGATGCCTAAAATGTACAACGTTGCAAGCAAGGAATGGGTCGATGTTCCCGAGGCACAAGTCCAGCAAGCCTATTCGTCAGGTGATTTTGTTTTCGCAAAAGGCGAACGAGTGCAAGTCGCTTTGCCTGATGGTCGTTATGGCAGTGTTTTGGGCGAGGACTTTGGTGAAGCCGTTAGAGCTGGCGCTGCTTATGATTTAGCTTCTGACCGTCAAGAGCGGGTTGAAAAAGCAGAATACGAAGGTAAAAACGTAGAGGCTCTTTTACTTGCTGCTGGTCGAGGCTTAACGTTTGGGCTGTCTGATGTTGCTCTTGAAAAAATGGGCGCATACTCAGACGAAGAGCTTCAGAATATTGAAGAGCATAACTCGGTGCTTAGTGGTGTCGGTGAGATTGGCGGAATGCTGCTTCCCGCTGTTTTTACCGGCGGCACAAGTGCAGTGGCCGGGGCTGGGATTAAAGCCGGGGCCAAAAAAGCTCTTGCGGCAACCCCTGCCGGATTTGCTGCACGGTCTGCTGCCGCTGCCGAGAAAGGCGTTGCCAAGCTTCTTGGTGTCGAGGGCGCGGTGGGGGGCTCCAAAATGCTACGGGCGTCGGCTG
>Ga0208012_1000436_pt1 | contig 14669 bp, 14 predicted proteins | sample 15BtaG_FD_184090 | JGI IMG/M metagenome (GOLD analysis project Ga0208012, IMG submission 184090) | Marine viral communities from the Subarctic Pacific Ocean - 15B_ETSP_OMZ_AT15312_CsCl metaG (SPAdes) (version 2) | ecosystem: Environmental > Aquatic > Marine > Oceanic | place: Pacific Ocean... | reverse complement strand
TTTTTCATATTGATGAAATTAAAAACTTAGACAATTTAAATGAAACTTTTAGATCAGTTATATTAAAATGTTTAGGCGTCGAGCCTACAAAGAAAAAAAATAAAATCTCGCGTATAAAAATTGGTATTAAAATATGATTTATCCTTTAAGTGAAACGAAAGTACTCATGGGTCCAGTTACTTTTGATCAAGCTGTTAGTTTAATGCAGCCGGATGATACATTTGAATTGGTTTTTCAACAGGAAGTATCGAAATATGGTTTTACAATTTTTGAGCCTGGAAAAGTTTATAAAGGTTCAAAAGTTTTAGACGATGGAAGAATACATGTAGAACATGAAGATATTTTTGTCAGAGGGTCAACCAGTACTTTTACAAAAGAAGAATTTTTAAAAGAATTAAAATCACAAGGTGAGCCTTGTGATTTGTTGGATTGTAATAGATCAATATTTATTAGACCTGGAGAACACGGCGGTCAAAAAACATTTGCAGACGCGTTACAAAATCCTTCTTTTGCAAGGCCGGTGGAGGATTCGGGTGTGTCCGCTGCGCTTGACCCGATGAGTGCTGATGATGACCCGGGTGAGATAATACCACCAGAACAGACGCCAGGCTCTGATCTTGTGGGCGAGCCAGGGGTAGGGATCTATATAAAACCAAAAACTCCAAATTTAAAAATAGAGCGAACACAAGATGGTCAATATACAATTTCATATGGAAATATTTCAAAAAAACCAATTGAAGGAGAACTGCAACGACTTTTTGGCTACGCTAATTGGGAAGATTATAAACGTGATAACTTTGAAGACCTAACAAAAGCCAAGAAGAGAGATGGTGAGGGGAATATTATATCCGCTCCGACTGTACAACCTTTTCATGTTGCATATGCTTTAGAAGAGTTTGCGCAAGATTTTAAAATTGATGATTACGAATTAGTTGCCATACCAAAGGGAGCGGCGCCGACTGGCGGGGAAGATCCGAACGACAGAGTATTAATTTCTATTGTTTCTTCTTTGCGTAAAGGGTTCTTTGGTGTCGATATGGGACAAGATGCCCTAGCCGCGAACGGTATATTGAATATGGCCATGTACAACCCAAGAGAGGGGCTGGTTAACAAAGAAATTATTGATAAAATTAAAACATCAGCTAATATTGGAGAAAAAATACAAAATTTATTTGATAACGCGATGTTTGTTAAACACCCGAATGGAAGTTACTGGAGGGGGGATCTACAAAGCCCTTATGTAACTAAAAATCGTGGAGAAGCCTTGGTTGTCAAGCCATCTGATGCTTCTGCCAACATGTCCATAGTCAATGAATCACTAGGAGGATCTCCAATAGTTCTTGTTGAACAGTTACTTGGTGGACTAGTGAAGGGGTTTAAACATCTTTGGAGATATCGTGGAGATTGGAAGGGGAGAGCGCTCCGTAGGGGAGCGAAGAAGTCGGCAGCCGAGCGAGCGGCGAAAGAGGCCGCAGAGGAGGCTGCAGAACAGTCTAGACGATGGAGAAGGATGAGCGCTGGTGAGAAGTTCAAGCATATTGGTGGTAAAGTTTTAGACAAAGCCGGGAAGCCGTTTGAGGCTGCTGGAAAGGCCATTCCTGGTGGTGGTTTGTTATTGCCAATCGCCGGATGGATGGGCGGCGAATATGTAATAGAAAAATATGGAGAACGCGCGTGGGACTGGGTGGTCAATACTTTTGGGTTTGATCCTAGTGACCCGGATATGGAAGACAAAGTTCTAGAGCAGCTAGATAACCTTTCCCCAGAAGAGGCCGCGGAGATTCTCAGTACTCTGTCGGACGACGTCGGCCAAATAGACATAGCTTCCGCTGACGATCTAGAATATTATTTGCTGCCCGCTGGATGGAAAGGTGGCGGATTTTTAACTAGCGCAGAAGAAGTACTAGCTAAGAGAGTAGGAGCGAATCATTCTTCCGGCTTTATGGTGTCTCCCGCGGGAAAATCATCAGTATTAGATTTTAAAAAAGCTTTTAAAAAAATATCAAAATCGCCGGCGAAGAATATTCCAAAGACCCCGAAGGCTCCTGATCGTATAGGTTCAAGAACGAAAATAGCGCCTACTAACATATTGGTATTTGGACATAGCCAGGCTGGAAAATTTGGAAAATCCCTATCAAGCCAAGCCAAGGAGGCTGGAGCACGAATTACAAAAATAGTTAGATCTGGCCACAGTGACGGTGCCAGCAAGAAAGGTCTCGATAAGAAGTTGGATGATATTCCTAATAAAAAGTATTCGCATGCATATTTATTCCTCGGCGGTAATACAGGAGCGAAGGGACCAGATTATCAAGCAGCGAAAAAAAGAATTATTAATCATATGGCAACAGATCTTAGTATACCTAGAGAGAATTTAATGGTAATTTTACCACCGGTTAATTTAGATAACAAATATTCAAAAAGTCGTTTATCTCTGAACAAGAGAGCTGAAGAATATTTTCAATCTTTAGGGGTAAAGGTTTTACCACAAGTTATTGGAAATAAAGATGATTTTGCTAAAGATGGTTATCATATAGCTTCAACTTCTAGCCTAGCAAGAGCAGCTTCCAGTGATATGCTGACTTCTTTCTCTGTCTTTAAATCTACAACAGATCCCGCGCCGATATCCTTTGGTGGGGGGCCGCCTAGGCCGGTTGATAAGTCGAAACAAGATGCTGCAGTTGTTGTTGTTCACGAGGCAAAAAAGGCCGGCGTTGATCCACTTTTTGCCCTGACTGTGGCTAGAATTGAAAGTGGGCTCAACCCACTTTCAAATATAAGCAAGAAGACTAGATATAAAGGCTTATTTCAGTTTGGGAGTCAATATAAAGAAGAATGGCAAACAAAATATGGCCTAGAGTGGGACAAGGTGCACGACGCGAGTCATAGTGCCGCGGCGTTTATGAACGTAATAAAAGAAAAAATTAATACTCTTCGTTCGAGAGGAGTAATTAGCAGAAGCACTTCATCAAATGTAGACCCAAGTGAAGCATACCTAGTTTATCTTGCATGGCAGCAAGGTACCCATGGTATAACGCTAATCGTAAAGGCTGCTAGTTCCGGAACCAGTGTGCCCGATAGAATACAAAAAAATATGGATAACAACACATATCCAAAGACACCCAACATCTCTCCGAAAGGCTTTTTAGAAATGTGGAGTAGAAAAACCAAAGGGTATATGAATACTGTGAGAAGGAAATATGCAGCTGCCTTAGGTTCATCTCCATCACAGGGTGATTCACAGTCAGCACAAGCATCTTCATCTTTTTCATTCCTAGACTTTCTCAATGAAGAGACAAAAAATATTAAAAAGGAACAGAGTTATGAGTTGGCGAATTAATAGATATAATAAAAAATCATCTAAAAAATATGGTTGGCATCCTTCCTGGCTTAACGGACATCAGTGTGCTTCGGCGAATGCGCTAGAAATAGCTGAATTCAATAATCATCTAATTGATGCTATTAAATATTTTCAAAAGTTACATGGCCTAGACATAGATGGAAAAGTGGGCCCCATAACTTTCAGGCGTCTGTTGTCTGAAAGAGATTTACAAGAATCTGAAAATTATATTATTGTTAATGGAGAACAAATCGATATTGATTGGGATGCTAAGGTTGATTTAATGCCGGGCAACTGTTACAAATCATGGCGTAAACAGAGATCGCCGAAAATGATTGTAACACATTGGGATGCTACAACCTCTGCAGAAAAGTGTAAACGTGTTTTACAAGCGAGAAAAATATCAACACATTTTTGTATAGACAACGATGGAGTTATATATCAGTACGTCGATACCAACAATATCGCATGGCATGCCGGCGGGGTTAACAAATATTCAATCGGTATTGATTTTTCTAATGCGTATTATCTAAAATATAATGATTATTACGTTAAGAAGGGATTTAATAAAAGACCAATCTGCAAAGATAGCAGAGTCCATGGAATTAAGCTACGACCTCATTTAGGATATTATCCTGTACAAATTGAAGCCTATAAAAAATTAGTATCAGTTTTGTGTAGGGAATATGATATCCCCATTCAAACGCCAATGATAAATAAGAGAACAGAAGATGCAAACGTTGTACCAGAAGCCAGAAAAGGAAAATATGAAGGCATCGTCTGCCACTATCATGTAAGCAGAAATAAAATTGACTGTGCTGGTTTAAATTTAAAATCTATTATTGAGCAGCTTCACTGATAACTTCAAGCCTGCGCTTGTTGGCTTGGCCAACTAAAGCATATCGGATTGCTATGCGCTCAGTAATCCAAAGAATTTCGAAAGTCTTTTCATTCAATCTTTTTTTAACAATTCCAATAGGTTTTTCTTTTTGTTTGCTTAAACCCTTGAGGGTGACGAGATCGCCGGCTTTAATCTCCAACACAAATCCTCCATGTACATACTATATATAATATAGCTACGGAGAAATGTATGTTAACGTGTGAAAATAAATTATTTAATAAATTTTTGTTCCTTTCTCTAACCTTCTTGCTTATTAGTATTTTTGCAAATTCAGTTATTGCTTTTTCAGCTAAGCCGGCTAGCAAAAAAAACATTAGATCTCAAGAAAAAACTATTCATATTCAAGTACAACAAAGGCAAATAATAAATCATTTAGAAAGAATAGAAGATAAAATAGTAATTTCCGAAAAGAGAAACTAACATGCCTTCCATCAGAAATAAAAATATAAAACTAATTGAGCTAGATACATTATTAAAAACCGCTAGAAACCAAAGAAAGATTGTTTTTGGAACCAAAAAGAAAGCAAAAATTGAATTTGATAGAAAAGATACAGATTACTTAATAATTTCTGGAAGCTCAGCAGGATTAGTTTTATCTGGCTCAAATATAGCCTTCAGTGGCACCATGCAGTTACATGATGACGAAAAACTATATTTTGGCACTGATAATGATGCATTTATTGGATTTAATGAACAAGGTGATGATTATATGGTTATTTCCGGATCGTCTAAAGGTATAGTTTTATCTGGCTCAAATATAGCCTTCAGTGGTACCATGCAGCTACATGATGACGAAAAACTATATTTTGGTAGTGATAATGATGCATTTATTACATATTCTGAAACAGAATCTAATAAATTAATAATTTATAACTCTATTGGTGGCGCTTATTTTAGCGGCAGCTCAATTCATGTAGGTTCTTTGGGGGCCACGGCTACAACATATGAGCCTACTGTAACAACTCCAGTTACTGCTTTAGATGTTATAACAGATTTAACTGTTGTTGGTACAAGCTCAGGACATCCAATCACACAAATAGTGGATGGACAGGGCGGAGGAGAAATGATTAAGATGTCAACTTTTCACTCTTCTGTTGACACAAAAGGACAGGTTATTTATTATTATGGAGGCGGCGAGGCGTGGTGGGCGGCGGATCGAAGTAGTGCAACAGATTCTACTTCTCTTTTAGCTGTCGCATTAGATGTTGATGGAGGCGACGACGAGGGCTTGGTCTTATTGAGAGGTATATGTAGAATACCATCTACTTTGATGGATGCTTCTGGCAGTCCAGGTGCTGGACACGCTGGGGCGCCGATCTATCTTTCGACTACCGCTGGAAAATATACTGTGTCAGTATCATCTACAAATAATGACTATGTTAGAATAGTTGGGCATCTTTTAGACAGTGATGGCACAGACTTTTTAATTTACTTTAATCCATCAGCTGACTGGGTCAAGGTTACAGCATAATGGCTACAAAAATCTACGCAGCCACAACAGATGGTGGTATCCGCTCTTATGGACCTGATGATGAGGTATGGAATGGCGTACATGACAATGATGGCACTTCTCATGTTTTTGCAGTCCCGACGGTCGCTGACAGTATTATTTATGGCCCAACTGTAACTTTTGATGGTACTAATTATAATATATACAGAACTTTTTTTGCTTTTGATGTATCTGGCATCTCTTCTGCGCCTGGCTCAGCTACATTCAAATTTAAAACGATTTCTTATAGCAATGGTGATGTTATAGCAGTTAAAGCTACAAAGCCGGACACATCATCAAATATTGCCAACGCCGATTTTAATGAATTAGCTGGATGGACAGCCGGTTTTAATAATACTAACCTCACTGCGTATTCTGCCAAAATATCAGGAGCTGGAACAGGCACAGCTGTTCATACCATCACGCTTAATTCAACAGCTCTGAGCGATATGGCTTCGCTTAGTACGTTAGCTATTTGTTTGATGAACTACGATCATGATTATTTAGATAGTGCGCCTGGATCAAGTTTAGGAGTAAATCAACGATTTGGAATGTATTTCGCCGATAGTACGGGTACTAGCAATGATCCTTATATCGAATATACAGTTGGTTTTAGCCATGAAATTAGTGGTGTTTCTGGGGGTAATATTAACAGCGTTAGTGGTGTATCGGCCGCTAGTATTTCAAACCGTAGTGGGGTTGAATAATATTATGAAACTATTTACAGCGCAGTATTAAAGAGGATCACTATGACTCAAAGATTAGATATTAATAATATTAAAGATTGGCTTACTTTTGCCATGGCCGTAATAGCTACAGTTGCAGGTGTAATTTTTTGGATTGGCTCAGTAAACGATCCAAAATTTGAAGAAGTTGAAAATAATATTCAACTTCTTCGAGACGAGATCTCACAAATACGTCTTAACAACAATGAAATTCTAAGAATTGTTGGTCGTCTAGAGGGGAAGCTAGAAAATTAACTATTTTGAGTAGTATTTCTTAGTATTTCTAATATGGTGGTCGGCTACTGCAAACGCTCCCATATGAGCTTGTGTTCTAAAAATTCCACCAATAATCATCGCTGCAGTTTTAAAAACCATAACGAATACATAACTAATGATTGTCCATAGAGTCTTAAAAAGGGTACCCATATTTTCCTCCAAAATATTGTTATCTTCTTCTATTATTAATATAACAACAATTGTCTATAAAGGAAACTATTTATTTAGAAGACCTTGGGAAATTATAATTTTATGAAGATTAGCGATTTTTTAACAGTAAACGACAATTTGAATGAAGAAATTTGGATTGGCGCTGAAGGAGATATCCTAAATCCGGAGGTTTCTCGACATTTGATTTCGGTTGCTCAAGACTTCTTTAATGACTTGGGGCTTGAAGGTACCGAGTTAGAAGATATTACGTTTACTGGGTCTTTGGCAAATTTTAATTACACAAAATTTTCAGATATTGATTTACATTTGTTAGTTGATTTTACAAAAGTTGATGAAAATATAGAGTTAGTAAAAGAATTTTTCAATGCCAAGACATCAAATTGGAATAAAAAACATAATATTACAATTTTTGGATATGAAATTGAACTCTATATACAAGATTCTAATGAAATACACCACTCAACAGGTATATACTCAGTGTTAAATGATAGCTGGATAACAAAGCCAAATAGAATTGAACCGGAAATTGATGAAAATATGGTTAAAAGAAAAATAAAATCGTTTATCGATATGATTGATCGCACTGACGATAAGCTTGATTTGCAAAAGTACGAAGATGCAAACTTAGAAGCCAACAAATTAATTAAAAAAATTAAAAAATTTAGAAAATCCGGGCTTGAAGATCGTGGAGAGTACTCATATGAGAACTTGACTTTTAAATATTTAAGAAATCATGGTCACATTAAGGCTTTATTTGATATAAGAGACCAATCTTATGATAGAATGAATTCTTTAGGTGGAAAATATGATAAAAAATTCAAAATTTTTATAAAAAATGATGAAAACGCGGGTGAAACTGGCTTTCATAGCCTAAATGAGTTGGAAAAATTTCAAAAAAAGGTAAAAAGACGACATAAACGTATGAAAAGACGCCTAATTGGGCGCGGGAAGCAGAAAACTGGCCCAGCTTATCCAAAGAAACCTAATTATAAGAGATCAAAATCAGCTCCGCCTGGGTTTGGGGGTGTATAATGTTTAAAATTATTGGAAATCCGGAAGGTAGCGAACATTTAAGTGCTCTACATAAGCTTATTAAGCAGTTTGTTCCGTTTTCACAGAAAAAATTAGGTTTTGATCAGCCAGTCACCATTAATTTGCTAGCTGATCCAGAAAATGCGCTAAACCCTCTAGGAAAAACTGCTCATTATGAGCCAAATAGCAAAAAAATTACACTTTTCGTGGCAGGGAGACACCCTAAAGACATTATGCGCTCTTTATCACACGAATTGGTGCATCATGATCAAAATTGTAAGGGTCAGTTCACTAGTGGGACGAACACTGATCCAGGATATGCTCAAAATGATGAGCACCTAAGAAATATGGAAAAACAAGCCTATTTATTAGGTAATCTTCGTTTTCGTGATTGGGAAGACGGGATAAAGCAACAACAACAGGAGAATAAAAGAATGTCAGCAAAAAAACTCATCAATAAGATGACAAATGTTATATATGAAGCCCTTGAAGACCTTGAAGAAGGTAAAGATCACGATTGTGATAAGGAGCATCCGAATATTTCTCATAAAGAATGGGAAGAAAAGCAGGAAAAGCTAGCCGAGCAAGATGAGCTTGAAGAAACCAATGAAAATTGGTTCAAAGGTGATAAAGATCGGTTTCTATTCGAAGAATTAACCAGAAAATGGACTAAAAAGAGGTAAATCATGGGCGGTTCAGGTGGACATATGTGGCATCCTTTTGATTGTCCGGATGTAAATTCAGGGCAAGACTTAATTACGTTCTTTGAAAAAAGTATTCGGTCTTTAAGGGAAGAAGGGTGTGCACTTAAAATTGATGGTGTAAACTTAAGCTTTCGTCTTGTTCAAAATCCTAGTTTATCTCCACCTTATGAGTTTGTTGTTGATCGTTCGTCAATGAAGCCTTTAGATGTTCAAGGGGTCACATCGGCAAATGCAGCTGAAAGATTTCCACCAAATCCGAAAACAGGGGCGCCACATGGAATGGTTGAAGCTACAGACATTCTTTTGGGTATTTTTAATAATGCTTTACCAGAAATTATGCCTGAATTAGAGCAATTAGAGTTAACTAGTCCGTATGATCCGGGTACTGGTACAGGCGGGCATTTTGGTCTATACCTTAATACTGAATTTGTTCGAAAGAAAATTAATGTTAGAGAATATCCATTTGATTTTATAGCTATTCATGGATTAAAGAAGTTTGTTCCAAAAGGTCCTAACTCTAGACATGGAGTTGATACAAGACAAGAATTAATAGATCAATGGAAGGAATTAGAAAAAAAAGGTGGAGACCCGACGGAAATACAAAATCTTAAAGATCAAATTCGTGCAGGAAAAAATTCTGATCAAAAAGTACTCAATACTATCCGAGACAAGGTAGAAAAATTTGCAAATGAGCAAGATTTTAAAATTTTTACAAGAATCCCTGCTTCTGTAAAAAGAGAAATTGCTTTAGAGGATGCCTTAAACGAACAATTTTTAATTCTTTACAGTTCAGAGATACGTGATGAGGAAGAGCCTGGCGAAGCAGGAATTGGTGAAGGCAACCAGCAGAGTTTAAGGCAATGGTTAAGAGGTGTAAATGAAAGCCCTCTAGAAAAAGAGATTATAATTTCTGATTGGATGATAAATAAATATCCTAAAATGGCGCGGGTTCAAAAGGCCATGGCGAAAAACATTTATATTCAGGTTGGTTTAAAGGCGCCTCTTAACAAAATAATTTCTAAAACAAAGTTAGATCCATCAACAAAACAAATGGTACCCAGAACTGAAAAAGAACTAGAATACGATATCGAGGCAATTGCTGATTCTGCAGTAGTGTGGCATGCCACAAGAATTATGGGTAATACTATTTTAGATGCTATGGATTCAGAAGATTTTGGGCCTGTAAATAAACAAGAAGGCTGTGTTGTAGACGATCCAAATATTTGTGGCGGTATTCCTTTTAAAATTACTGGTAACTTTATTTTAGACGGTGTTGCAACTCCTTTTGAGGAAAACAAATACAGAACAGGTAAACTCCTTAAAGAGTTCACTTATGCAGATACACAAAAAACCAAAGGTGGAGCAAAATATGTGATTCTTATTCCCGGTGGATTCAAACCACCAACTGTCGGACACTATAACATGATCCAGCAATATGATAAAAACCCTAATGTTATAAAGATTTTTATAGTTGTTGGCTTCAAGCCTAGGGAAGGTGTCACCCATGAACAAAGCATGAGAATTTTTGACATATATGGAGGTTTTTCGGATAAGATCGAATTTAAAAATGCAGATGGTTATCCCACACCGATGACGGCCTGTTATGAGTTCATGAAAGATTCTGAATTTACCGGAAGGTTTCCAAATTCTGCCTGGTCTCTTGGCGCTAGCAACAAAGGTAAAGATAAAGATAGAATCTATGGTTTTGAAAAATACTTTAATGAAGATAATCCTGACTTAGTTGATGTTCAAGTAATAGCAGTTGACGCAGCAGAGGCATATGAAGTTGGTGGTGAGGCAGCCAGCGCCAGTAGGATGAGACAGGCTGTATTGGATAAAAATTGGAAAGAATTTAAATCTCTTCTTCCAAATGAGCATGTTTATAACGATGTATTAAATATTTTGAATATTGATGATGAGAGAGGGCAGGAACCAGAGGAGAGAAAACTAGATGAAAATTTTTTATCACTGGGCTCCCTATTTTCCTTGGTTGAAGAAGTTTCTGCTTCTGAGAGACGCGTTGGCGCCAAGACCAAGCATTTAATTGGAAAAGAAGACAAAGATCCAAAACAAGCATATGCAATTGCGAATTCTATGGAAGGCCGCGGAGAACTCAATGAAGTCGACGAAGCAAATTTAAGAGATCTAATTAGTGGGTACTTTGAAGGTTTAAAGGGTGTTGCTCTTCCCGGATGGTCTCAAATGGATGACAAAGAGAAAGAAGATCTTATTAACAAAACTGCAGACTTGATGGCCGGGGAAGTTGCAAGATCAGAAGAGGAAAGATCTAAAGAAACAGAAGAAAAAATTGAAAAACAACAAGGGGCGGCTAGCAGAGAACCAGGAGTAATAGAAGAGCCTTCCGAAGAGGAACAACTAGAAGAAACATCAGGTGTCGCCGCCGTAGAGGGTAGCCCCGGGGCAGGCGGACCATGGAATTTAAAAAAGAGGGATTTTTATGTATAACGAAGAAGAACAATTAAGGCTTTTGATAAGGAACGCTATTTTAATCAAAAACCTTAAAGAGAATAGAGAAGAACAACATTTAAGAAATTTTGTACGTCTTCTTCTAATAGAGGGGGATGTTGATTCAGACACCAAGCCGGCTCCATATGAATCAACTCCTGTTAATATGTTGGCTGATGCGTTTAACCAAATTTTACCTGTTTTAAAGTCGGGATTGAGAAAACTAGCAAAACCAGAAGAGAGACGATCTTATAGAGATCATGTTATTGAAAAATTTAAATCAATTTTTGATGGTTTTGAATCCATGGATACGGGAGGGCCCGGGCCGACCCTAGGTGAAGGCGGTTTAAATGAACGAGATGAGCCCCGGCTGGGCCCAGCCGGTGCCGGAACCGACGATTGGTGGACCACACCGTTTGGCCAAAAAGAAGAAGGCGGTGAAGAGGGTATAAAAGTTACTATTGACGATCCGTTTAGAATTATGCCTTCCGATGGAAAAGAGGATGATAGATTCAAGGACCCCGAGCCAGAACCCGGGGAAGAGCTAGAAAATGAATTCAAACGTTTTGCGAAGCCAGGTATGAACCCAACTGGTGCGCGAGTAGCCTTCGAAACAATTAACGATTCCAATATTCAATCTATCTTAGCTGATAAGAGAAAAACTCTTTTTGATGGAGATGATAGACAAGAATTTAAAGAGTACGCTTTGTATAATGTTGATTTGTGGCTTTTATCTTATGAAAAAGAGTTGGCCGATACAAAAGGTCAAGAGCCGGCGTTTACAGAGCCAGTAACTGAAAAACCAGCTGGGGCAAAAGTCGAACCTTCTGCTGCTGGATTTGAAGGTGGTGGCGAAGAAATGGGCATGGAACCCGGAATGGAAGAAGAGATGCCTGAAGAAGGACTCGGTACCGGCGGCGTACCGGAGATGTAGATGTGGGAAAATAAAAGAAGCAGGTTCAAGAAACCAAATCAAAATTATTATAGCATTGCCAAAAAATTGAAATCTGAAAATAGAATCAATGAACGTTTTGAAGTAATGCTTTCTTCTTTAACAATGGAAGAGATTATAGGTCTTCGCTTGGAGCTGGCAGCAAGAACAGTAAATCATAAATTATATGGCATGAATCTTTGGCATTCAGTTCAAGATATAGTTCGCGACGCTGTTCTTAAATATGCTCATTCAGCTTCTAGAACCAAAGGAGAGGCAGCTGCCTTTCTTGGGGTTGATAAGTCTTTATTCAAAAAGTTACTAAAGAAATATAATATAACTAATTACTTTACAAAGGAAAACTAATTCTATGTCTAAAAAGTTCTCAAAAGAGTTTATTCGCGAAATCGTAAAGCAAGAATTAATCAATGTTTTGAAAGAACAGACTGGAACAAGGACAGCCACCATGCCACAGGGCCCTTTTACAAAAGGAGGAACTCCTCCGTTGGGAGATCCAACAGCGACTAGAGTAACCGGGCCTCCACGTGGGCCAGAAGGAACTAGAATGACTGGACCCCCTAGAGGAATGGTCGGTCCAGAAGGAACTAGAGTAACGGGTGCTCCTAGGATGTTTGGGCCTGAAGGTACAGCTGTAGATTTAAAGCCAAAAGGAATGAAGGGCGGTACGAAAGTAGGCGGTCGAGCGATGCAGAAGACGGCAGTTAAAAAAGCAACTCAAGCTGTTGGAAAAACTGGTCTAAAAAGAATCGGCGTCGCGTTGGCTACTCGGGCCGGAACACTGGCGGCCGGTACTGCTGCATCGGGTCCATTGGCTCCGATCGTCGGAGCAATAGGTACTGCATATATGGCTTGGGATATAGGATCGATGGTTTACAATTTATTTACTGACGATGATAGTAAAGAAGAGAGAACAGACAAAGTTATACAACAAATCCAACAAACCCCCCAAGAGAAAGCACAACAATCTATTTCACGTGGAATGAGATTCGCGCCTGGGCCATGTAAAAAAGATAAACAATTAGGCAAAAAGCTTAAAAAAGCTATGACGGACGCAGCTAAAGAGGCTGGAACAAGAAGTTGGAGAGGGCTTCCGTATACCCACCCTGCTAGGGTAGACTTTAGAGCATGGTATAAATGCCGCCCTATTCCTAGCTTACAGAACACAGAACAAGAAAAAGAAATCGCAATGCAAGAATTAGTTGATGATCCTTCTCTAGTTTAATACTATATATTGTTATAGGAGAAATTATAATGGCGCCATTCAAAAAAATAATTAAAAAACTTGTCACTGAAGAACTTAATAAAGTGAACAGTAAATCTACCAAACAAAAAAAACATATCACCGATGATATGCCAAAGTTTATTCTAAAAGAAGGAACTTGGAGGTTGCAAGAAGAGGAAGAGACGCCGCTCAGCCCGGGTAAGCTCAAGCCATTGGATCCAAAACTTAGCGATGATCTGCCCGCAAACAAGCCCGAAGCTGCTGCGCCTGCCAAAAAAGATCCAAAAGTAGGATTAAAATTATGGAAAGCGCTGAAGAAGGCAGGCCTGCCGTACGAGAGACCCCAAAAGCGATGGCCCACCGGTAAACCAAAAGGCAAGGGCTGGACTGCATTAAGCAAAAATCATCCTGCACGTAAAGCATATTTGGATTGGAAAGCCGGAAAATCTGCGGCAGCTGCAGAGCCAGAGGCTGCAAAAGATCCAATGGCTGCTAAAAAGGCTGCGCTAGCGAAGAAGAAAGAAAAAGTGGCCGCCATGAAAAAGCAAAAAGGCGATGAACATAGAAAAAGCGGTAAAATTATTCACCAAGCATATGCTATCTATAAAGCGCTGAAAGGATGGAATACAGATGAAGACGCTGTTATGAAAGCATTGCATCCAAATATTAAATTTGGAACCGTAAGAGATTTATATAAGACATTCGACAAAGTTCTAAAGCAAAAAGATGATACTGATTCAGGAGATCTTATCGATTGGTTGCGTGATGACGGAATGGACAGTGTTGCAGGAGTCGTAAAAGGGAAAATGATGGAGAAAACGGCCGCAGTAAAAGAATCTAAAATACGTAAAATTTCAGCTAGGCGAACCAAAAAAAAAAGATACTAAATGAAGTAATGGGAGCATCTGATCCAGAGGCCGGGAGGCAGGCGGATCCGAGTGACGCAGCGAATATGTCAAAAGAAGACGAAGCTCGGGGCGATGCCGTAGCAAAAAAGTGTCCGTCTGGAGAGGTCTCTCCAAAGTTTTCTAATGGAAAGTGGAACTTTCCATGTGTTCCCGCCCGTGACCGGTCAAAAAAGAAAAAATCAAAATATTCCAAAGGAGCTAAAGGTCGTGATCCAAAAGTCGGCCGGGAATTAATGAAAAAAATGAAAGCTGCAGCTCCTAAAGGCAATTGGAAGAAGCTTAAGTATTCACACCCGGCCAGAGTAGCTTATAGAGCCTGGTATAAAGGAGAACCAATCCCGGGACAAGCGACTGCTGGCGAGCAGGCACCAATTGATAATAAACAATTAGCAAAGTGGGTAAGTTGGGTTAAAGCAGATTCAACAGGCAAGAGAACAAACATGATTATTAAGATTGCTAAGAGCCCTTCGAATCCAAATAGAAACA
>Ga0208012_1000431_pt1 | contig 14798 bp, 36 predicted proteins | sample 15BtaG_FD_184090 | JGI IMG/M metagenome (GOLD analysis project Ga0208012, IMG submission 184090) | Marine viral communities from the Subarctic Pacific Ocean - 15B_ETSP_OMZ_AT15312_CsCl metaG (SPAdes) (version 2) | ecosystem: Environmental > Aquatic > Marine > Oceanic | place: Pacific Ocean... | reverse complement strand
TATTAAGGTAAATTAATATATTTAAATAAAGTAAGGGGATAAATTTGTTTTTATCTCCTTTTTTTATTATATTTGTTTTATGGATCCAGAAGGTGAAATGATATTTACGCAAGAGTTTATAGACATGATGGATATTGTGATGTATATTGGTATCGGGATATTCTTTATCGGTGTTGGTTTATTATTTTTGGGATTGGTTAACTTCGTTAAGAAAAGATACCCCATCAAAGGAAGATTGGTATTAGGTATTGCTTATTTATTGATGATGACTTTATGTTTTAAGTTACAGTTGATGTGGGTAGGTTTTATGTGGTTGGCGGCATCTATCTTGATGATTTTAGATTTGAGACTTTATGAGATAAAACAAAAGAAAGATGAAGATAGGGATTCTTAGTGGTAACCGTGACCAATACCATCGATGGATAAGTGATTATGTTGACCCATATGATGTTTCAGATTATTTCTATGTGAGTAGTGTTGTTGACCTTTTTGAGAAGAGGGGAATCAACGTCCAAAGAGTTGAAGGATGGAGGGATAGACGTGACCTCTATGAGATATATGATTACATTGCACATGATGGTGGATTGAATGACATCCTTTTGGATGGTAGATATCTCAACGAAGACACATATATTGATGTGATGTCAGATGATATTATGGTGCCATTGGGTTCATATGTTAAGGATCAATGTGTATTTTTCAAAGGCATTGATGATGAGAAGATTGTCGGTACATTAACGTGGAAGAATGGTTATTTTGAGTTTTATGGAGACACAAAAGATTCGGCAGAGGCGTTCTTCGATGACATATCAAATATTGGAGAATCTCTCATCCAAGATAAATATATAAAAAGGACACAGACCTTCAGTGAATATGATACTGTCCAAAAAGAGAAGGAGGAGCAACTCGACCACTTAGAAGAATTGGTACGATATAGTATTGAGGTTTTCGTTGAGGAAAACAACATAAAAGAATTGAAAGACTCTTTAAGTTATACTGTTGATAGGTTGATATATGAGGCCTCAGCAGTTTTCTCTAGGTTAAATGAGTTAGATGACGATAATGAATAAATAAACGTAATGGCAAAGGATAAGAAGAACAGAGAACACAATTGGTATGAGAGAAAGTCCAAGGATGCTTGGCAGGTTATGAAGATAACATCAGAGTTCATTACGAGTTATGATATCTTATCTGAAGCTGGTGATAACATTGCCATATTTGGTTCTGCGAGAACCCCTGAGACTGATCCTTATTATAAGTTAGGTGTCGAGGTTGCGGAGAAGATCGTCGAGGCTGGTTTCGGCATAATAACGGGTGGTGGTCCAGGAATGATGGAGGCAGGTAATAGGGGTGCTCACAATGCTGGTGGTGCCTCCATAGGTTTATCCATTAACTTACCTTTTGAGACATGTTTCAACGACTACGTCAAACACAATGTTCAGTTTGATTATTTCTTTGTTAGGAAGGTATGTTTTCTGAAGTACTCACAAGCCTTTGTTGGGATGCCTGGTGGTTTCGGAACATTGGATGAGTTGTTTGAGATATTATGTTTGGTACAGACTGGCAAAGCGCCATATGTCCCTATCGTATTGGTGGGTAAGAAGTATTGGGAAGGTATGGTTGAATGGATAAAGACTACCATGTTAACGGAGGGGATGATAAACCCTGAAGACTTAGATTTATTCAAAGTTGTTGATACTGCCGACGAAGCGGTTAAGTACTTAAAAGAAAATTTAAAAAAAGATGACGAATAACTTTGTTTTACCAACTATTTTTATTATATTTGTATATTAATAACGTTATTTTAAAAAATAAAAACAGATGAAAAAAGTTTTAAGTATTTTTGCAGTTTTATTTTTAGTTGCTTGTGGAACAACAACCACAACTAACACTACAGTAGAGGAGGGAACAACCACCACTACTTCGGCAACTGAAACTACTACTACAGAAACAACAACAGAAGGTGCAACTGCAACTAGCGGTACTGCAACTACTACTACTACTACTGAGACTGGTGCTACTGGCACTACAGAGTAAAGATTTTAAGGAGGGGGTATTTATCCCCCTCTTATTTTACATTTTAAAAAAGAAAACATTTAATGTCAGAAATAATTAAAAAATTTGGAATATTTTTTGAGAAATATGTATATAAGGTTATTTTAATATCTTGTATATTGTTCATTGGGTTAAACTTCTATATTGGGGAGTATAATCAAGCATGGGCATGGTTTAGTATTTTATTTTTAAACATATTAATACATGGATTCACAGGGAGACAAGAAGAACAGTAGAGATCGACACATAACATTTCAGGAGTTGAAAGATATTGTGGGAAGTAAAGACAAGACGAGAGCCGATAAGCGAAAGGCTTTTGTCGATTATTTTGGTAAACCTAAAAAGAAAGAAAATGGACATGTATGAATTCATACACATCCAAATGGTAAAGAAATACCATGAGGAGTTAAAGAAAAGAATAAAAGAAAGTGAGAAAGGTAATAAATCAAAAGCAGAAACCAAAGACAATAATTTGCGACTTGGACGGAACGGTATTCAAACACCAAGGTAACACTGTAGGTATACAGAGAAACCAACCATCAGTGTTAAGAGGTGTTGCCGATAAGTTCAATGAGTGGGAGTTGGATGGTCATTATATTATATTCATTACGGGACGTAGGGAGAGTTTAAGAAAGAGAACTGAGGACCATCTTCAGACCTTTGGTATTCCTTATGATTTGTTGCTTATGGGTGTCACCAGTGGCGATAGGGTATTGATAAATGATAAGACAATATTGGATGATGATACTTGTTTTGCTGTCAATGTAGATAAGGATGTAGGGTTCGATGACACCACATGGGAAGATATTGGATTATAAGGAATATTTTCTCTAAAAAAGAGAGAGCTATTGATCGTCTTTTAAAACTCATGAAAGTGGAAAAAGAACAGTGTTTTAAGTATTTATTGGTGCAAGATTGGGATGGGGTCAATTGTTGGTTAGAGAAATCTAAAAAAACTATCAAGGCAGTAAGGAGGATTATACAATTGTGATATATTTATATTTAGTATGAAGAAATATATTGGCATAGGGTTAGTAATAGGTTTAGTAGTATCAATGTATGTTGTTACACACGAAAATGATAATAAGAATTCATTAACAGTGGAGTCAGATTATTTATTTTTGAATGACAACATCGCAAAGAAAGACAACCTATTAGGAATCGAAGATAAGAAAGAAGAAAAGAAGACTGAAAACCTTATTTGGTTGGAGGAATAGTTTTGACTCTTTTATTATCTGAGTTATAGATGAGAGACGAATGCGAATTCGTCTTTTTTAATGCTTGGATTTTTAACTTTAAAATAATATTTATAGACATGGGGGTGTAGCTCAGTTGGTAGAGCACCACGTTTGCAACGTGGACGTCAGGGGTTCGAGTCCCCTCTCCTCCACACTTTAAAAACCCCACCACATGGTGAGGTTTTTATTAATATAATAACAACAATAAAAAAATATTAAAAATGGCATATACATTAAACAGAGGCGTAAACGTTTTTGAAAATAACATACCTACTGATGTAGGAGGACTAAGTACTCACATAGTTAGTTCTGCTAATCCTGCCCCTTATGATGGCATTACAAAAACACTTGGGCAGACTGGAGTGTATGTTCATTCTACCTTTTCTTTTGAAGTACAGTTTTTGTGGATTAATGGTAACAGTGGAAATTGGCACACATATACAACAGTGGATGTTAACAATCCAGATTATACTGGTGGTGTTGTAATACCTTGGGAAGCCCAAGGCACCCCACCTTCGGCTGGAGTAATAACGGCAATCTTTTTTAAAACAACAGGGGTTGCAACTGGTGAATCATTTAGAATAATTCCAATGACATCTGACATACTGGTTGACGGTACACCAAGTGATGTAACTATAACAACAGACACATTAGTTGCTGGTAATGGTTCATCAGTATTGAACACAGTATTGGCACAAGGTCCTCAGGGCCCTGCTGGAGCTGATGGAGCTGCTGGAGCTGATGGTGCAACTGGTGCACAAGGACCTGCTGGTGCCGATGGTGTTGATGGTACTTCAGGAGATATGGGAGGGACAATGACTACCCATATTATACCAGACACAAACGCTGTTTATGATTTAGGGAATGCTGAGTATAAGATTAGACACTTATTCTTATCTGACAACTCAATGTATATTGGGGACACTTGGATTAAAGCTGAGGGTGATCAGATTAAGACACCAAACTTATTGGTGGGTGATATCAACTTGAACAACGAAGGTAGAAGTAATGAGGTAGATGGCACTTCTGGACATTGGAGTATACAAGAAGGTACTGATGATTTATTCTTAATCAACAGAAAGACTGGTAAGAAGTTTAAGTTCAACATCACTGAAGTATAAAACAGACACCATTGGCTTTACTGTTAGTGGGGATTTTTTATATTATACATAATAGGGGGGTTAAACATTTAATGTTATGACTAAGGAAGAAATAAAGGCTCGTTTAGACGAGATAGAGTTTCATATTCTTAAAAACCCAACAGCAGATTTTCAAGAGTTAACAAAGATTATTTTTGAAAGGATAAGAGAGTTAAGGGGGCTATTGAACGATAAGGGAAAATAGTTTATATTTATTAAAAAAGAAAAGTTATGGATGAGGAAACATTATTAAAAATTATTGATGACCTATCAGAGAAGTTAGGTTTAGAGAAAGAAGTAATCTTGCATATGATTGAAAGTGGTAAGATTGAAGAATTGATGGCACTTAAAAACAAAGAGGGAGAAGAGTAGATGGAATTTGCTGGTATTGCATTATTAAGAAAGGGTCAAATATTACTATGTAAGAGGAGTCCAGATATGGAGAAGTATCCTAATGTTTGGTCTGTCCCTGCTGGACATGTTGAGGACGGTGAAGATCCAATGGATTGTGCTGTTAGGGAGTTATATGAGGAGACTTGTATCCCTGTAAATGAAAGTTCAATAAAATTGGCTGGTATCATTGACAAAGGTGAAGGATTGTTTTATCTTTATCATACAGAGATTCCTGAGTTTCATGTTCCTATTTTGGATATTGAGCATGTGGATTTTGGTTATTTTAAGATTGATAACCTACCCTACCCGATGGATCCTGATATGATAAGATTAATAAAAAAGATAATGTAATGAAAACGATCAGAAAAGGAGAAGAAATCAAAAGAGCATCTGACAAAGATGCAGAATACAGAGTTAAAAATCAGGGGTATGAGTATTGCCCTAAGAATATTTGGAAGACTGAGGTGAGGAAGAACACGCCAAAGACCACAACTAATGATGATAAGCCTAAGACAAGAAAAGGTAATAAGTTAACTCGTTCCGAAAAGAGAGATTTGAAAAATGAGAACTAAGATGTCATCAATTGATAAGTTCACTTTGGACCTACATGGTGTGTATCACCATGAGGTGCCGACATTGGTAGATAGGTTCGTATATGAACATATGTTGGATGGGAGTATGATGGTTAACATCATCACTGGTAAGTCTGATGAGATGAAGCGGATTGTCGGTGAGGTATTGGATGAGTACGGGTTCAGTTACAAGGAGAATATATTAAATTGCGGTACATTATCCGTAATAATAGAATGAGAACTAAGTTACATAATATCTTGGGGGTATTGATGGGTGTGACGAAGAGTACAATATCTCTGGTGTTAAAGTTCTTCATTTTCTTTTGGTATTATTCGTTGGTTTATCCTTGTCAGGTATTATTAATAATGTTAAATAAGGATGAATATGTTAAAGGAGAAGATAAAACCAATGTTAAAGGAGGCAATGAAGGCAAGAGAGTCATTAAGGTTAACGGCACTAAGATCTATCATATCCTATATAACAATAAAGGAAAAGGAGACGGGGAAAAGTAGTCTCACCAGTACTGAGGAGATGCAGGTACTCACCAAGATAGAAAAGGAGCACTTACAATCGATAAGTGACTTCACAAGGGGTAACAGAGAAGATTTGGTTGCCGACGAAAAGACAAAGTTACAAATTATACAATCATTTTTACCTGAAAAGATGTCGGAGGGTGACATTTTAAAAGAATTGGTATTAATCATTGAACGAGGAGGTTTTTCTGGTATGAGAGATATGGGAAAGGTCATAAAGTCATTCAATGATAAGTACGCTGGTAGTGCGGATGGTAAGGTGGTTGCCAACCTAGCAAAACAGAGTCTTAACTGATTGTCTGATATATTTATATTAAACGGTGTTGTGATTAAAGTTATTAAATTTGTTGAGGATCCATTAAAGATAAGGGATCTTGAAGTTACTGATGAAGTTTTAAGTCCTGAGGATCATGAAGTTCTTTGTGATTATATTTGTACATATATGTTATGTTTGGATGTACGTGAGGGGGATAAGTACTACTATCATCGTAGTGGTATGTTAGATATTGCCACCAAAGCTATCTTTTTTATCTTACGTAAGATATGTGAGGATCACCATATAGAGTTTAAATTCTTCAAGACTATTTATTTTCAAGATGATATCTTATACGTTAAGCTTTAGTGGTGGAAGAGGAGTTATATTTCTATAAGGCTAAGTGTTACTATGTCACTGATGGTGACACCATTAAGGCTCATGTCAATTTAGGTTATAAGGTAATCATCGATATCACCATTCGTTTTATGGGGATAAATACTCCTGAAACTAGAACCAGAGACCTCGATGAAAAGAAGAAAGGTTTTGCTGCTAAGCAAAGATTGATAGATATTTTAAAATTAAATGATTATAATTTTTATTTAAAATCTCACGGTGTTGGTAAGTTTGGTAGGTGTTTGGGTGAGGTTTTTGTCGAGAAGATATCTGATTCTGCATCAGAAGAGTTAATTTGTGTTAATAAACAGCTAATTACAGAGGGTCACGCTGTTGAATACTACGGAGGTAAGCGTAAGTAAGTACCCAACTTTACTAGGTTAAGATATATTTATTAGTGTATGGAAAAGAGATTTATCCTTGAGAATGAGAGCGATTTATTTTCCTTTTTGGAAGATAATAAATATAAGGTGAATGAGGTTATTTTTGATTCATTATCTGGGGCAATTATTGACGGTAAAGAAACTGCGATATTATTCAGTGTAGGGTTTAAAGATATGTCAGAAGATTTAGATATCATTTTTGAGTTGCCGCATGGTGAATTCAAAAGTGCATTAACAAAGTGTTTAAGTCTTTTTGAGGAGATTGAGGATTATGATAACTGTATTCCATGTAGGGATTTCATAAATGACTTATAATGGCATTGTATAAGGTCATCATTGCCATCACTCCATTAACGGAGGAGGAGGTAGACGAGTTGGGGCAACCACTGGATATGCCGACGGAGTTCATCACCAAGTATGTAGTCACCGATGAGGTGGAGATGATAAGTAGTATTATAGTGCATGAATTGGTTGATGGTGATTATTTTTATGGGGTTAATAAGATTACTAAAATTTGTAATGATGATGATATTTACGTTGACGGCATGGAGCAGTTGATTAACATTGCAAATCATTTTAGAAAAAAAATAAAATTAAGATATTAAAATATTGATTTTTATAAAAATCTTTATTATATTTAAAGACTTTAAGTATGGACATTTATGATATTGAAATTTATCGTAGTAAAGTGGGGGTGAGGTTTTTTGAGTTGATTGGTACTACAAAGGGTTTGTTATTACCTCAGATGAATTCCTTGGTTGATGTTTTTAAAAGGTTGGGTATTGAATATAAGGTCATTACCCATGACAGTGGTTTGAGTGGTAATGTTGATATCTCTGGCGACAATGATGATGATATCGATAACTTTTTGGACAACTTTATAATTGGAACAGATTAAAAAAGAATACAATGACTAAATGTTTTTTAAGAGACTTGGATGAGTTAAAAGAGGAATACTCATCAGACCCTAAAGAGTTCATCAGGAAGATTAACTCTTATGATATAATACAGACTGAAGACAACGGTGAGATCTTGCAATGGGTTGATGGTGTTGTTGATGGTTATGATAGTGAAGTTTATAAATAGATTAAAAAGTTTTTATTATGAGTATTTTAGAAAAGTTCAAGCACCTTTTTATTTCAAAGGAGGAGATAATGATAAGAGACGCTAAGTTGGCGGCTGAGTTAGAACAGGCATTATCTGTTGATTATATTGAAAAGTTAAATAAATCAAGCATCACGGATCGATATAAGAAGTTAGTTACTGACACTTTGGATAGTGATCAGTTGCAGACTATCGTTGAGGGTGATTTGGTTGGTGATTTAACAGCTATCAAAGGTATTGGCAAAAAGACGGCTGAAAAGATATTAAAAGAATTAAAGTAATATGGATTTAGAAGTTTATACAATGAGGGAGTGTGAGTTCTGTAGAGAGTTAAAAGATACGTTATTGCTTGAGAAGATTGATTACACTGAGGTTCAGATCGAGAAGGACTGGAGGGTTCGTTTAAAGTTGGAGGACGATCACGGTGTTAAGTTATACCCTGCATTGAGGAAGGGTGAGAAGGTTATAGATGGTAACGATTACGATACAGTAAGGGACGTTATCAACTGGGTTAAGGGAAGATAATATTATTCTTCTTTTCCTTTATTTGTTTTTATGTAGTATGTTGACCCGTCCAAAAAGAGTTTCACTTCCAGGTTAGGATTTTCTTTATGTATTGTTGCTCCTCGTAGTTCCACTTTTTTCTTGGTACACAGTGTTTTAATTTCGCCAATAAGGTTTGTTGTATCTTTACCGTAATATTCTTTTAGAACTTTTTTTAGTTCGAGCATTGTATTTTTTGGAATCTTTCTTGATTTAGGATTGTCATCATTTGATGATTCTACGTGTAGTGCCATATTCTTTTCCTTTAGTGATAAATATTATAAGAAAAATAAAAAAAAGTTAAAGGATTAATTTGATTTTAAATAATTTTTTATTTAACTTTGTGTATGGATAATTTTAGAATAGGCATTATCGGCAACATCGGTGCTGGTAAGTCCACCTTAATAGATTTCGGAGCACGTTCCCCTTACAAAGAAAAGTTGTTATCATTTTTCCCAGCATTGGCTGATGGTGGTGAGTTATTATCATTTGAGGAAGAGTTCAACGAAGAGGTATTGGATGCCTTTTACAAAGATCCAAAGTCAAACGCATTTATGGCGCAGATAGAGTTCTTCAATGGGAGACTTCGTCGGCAGGAAAAGATACAAAGAACGAAGGGGGTAATACTTGAGGACAGAACAATCTTCGAGGACTACCACGTTTTCGGTAAGGCTCAATATCACTTTGGTAATATGAGTAGGCCTGAGTTTATTTGTTATCAGGACACCTTTAAGTTAATGACGAGGCACATCAAAGAGCCAGACATTTACATTTACTTAAAGGCTGACTCAGACACTTTATTGGCAAGGATAAACAAAAGGGGTAGGGACAGCGAGAAACTCATTGAGAGGGACTATTTGGAGGTTCTAAACAAGTTATACAATGAGTTCATAGACTTACATGTCTCTGCGCCAGTGGTAGTTATCAACGTTGAGGATTACAATGAGAACAAGAAATATTTTCATATGATTTTCGATAAGGTTGCTGAGAGGATTTCGGAGATGAAGTTAAGTTTAAAAGTCCCACAGTTGAGTGAGTGGGTAAGTTTAAGTGAGACTGATGCCATCATTAAGTCATTGGAGGTAGAGAGGAAGTTGGAGAAGTTTTTAAAGAAGTACCCAAAGTTAATTACTGTTGCTGGTAACGTTGGATTGGGTAAGTCGACATTAACGGCAATATTACAGAGGAGTTTATCCATTGAGGGTTTATACGAAAAGCCTGAGGAGAATAAGTTATTGGAGTTATTTTTGGGTGATAAGAAAAAGTATTGTTTTGATTTGCAGATGGAGTTTTTAAATATGAGAAGTGAGTTGAGGTTGAAGGGAAAGAACGGATTAAAATCTTACGTAAAGGATCGATCCATCCCCGAAGATGTATTAATATTTTGTCGCTCATTTTACAACGCAGGTTTGCTTGAAAAGGATGAGTTGGACTTATTGTTCGCGGAGTTCCGCAAAACGTGTCAGGCACTCCCCAACGCTGATTTGTTGATAACTTTGAGGGGGAGTACGGATTTATCATGGTCAAGGATAGTACAAAGAAATAGGAAGATGGAAGTTGAAGGTGGGTGGAACTACGGTGACATCGACAGTTTAAATAATTTCTATCAGACGTTCAAAAATGACGTTGTCAGTTACGGATTCCATGAGGGTCCTGTGTTAGAGATTGACATGGATATTTTGGATATGACAAACAGAGCCCACGTCGGTTATGTTTTTGAGGATATTTATGAATTGTTAAATGTCAGTAAGTTATCTCACGATGAGATAGTGGACATAAAAAAAGAAAACAAAGATGAGTGAAAAAGAAATTACACAAACAATAATATTCATTAATACATTAGGTTATTATCAATGCTATGATGCAGTAAAAGAATGGTTCAAGTGGGATGATAAAACTACCAAAGAAAATATTAAATTTGTATTTAATGAAAAAATTAAAAAATGAATAAGATGTTAAGTGATAAACAGTTTGATTGTTTAATGAACTGGTACAAAGAAAACCAAAACAAAGATGAGTAAGTTAGTTTTAATATATTCAATGACGGAGTGCCCTCATTGTACTGACCTAAAAGAAATGGTCAAAGCTGAAGGTATTAACTTCAAGAATGTCGATGTCGATGAGTTCGAAGACGATTGGGAAAGGGTCAAAGAACTCACAGGTACAGAGTTTGTCCCGACGATAATGGTTAAAGATTTGGATAGTCGCAGAGAAAAATATATTTCTCCTGACGTTCATTTTCAGGATCTCGAAGAAGCTCTATATTTATTAAAAAAAGAGTTGAGATATGGGAAAACAACACGATAAAAGAGTTATCATTTTCACACTTAAAGGGTGTCTCGCTTGTGAAATACTTTGCAGGTGGTTAAGGAGCATTAATTTTGAGTTTGAGGAAAAGGAAATAAAAGAAAACAAAAAAATGTGGGATAGAGCCAAAATTGAGGGAGCACTTAATGGCGAGGAGTTTGATACCATACCTACCATTATGATTATCGATAAGGAAGATAATAGGTATTACTTTAATCAACCCAGGGATTTTAAGACCCCACGTGATGGATTGGATTCCATTCAAGATACATTGTTAAGTTAAAAAGATATGAAGAAGGTTATTAAGAAGAAAGAGATTAAGTTTTTGGAGAAGTATTTAAACAATCCATCACCAACAGGTTTTGAGTCTAAGGGACAAGAGATATGGATGGAATACATAAGACCGTATGTTGATGATTTCATTGTTGACGATTACGGATCCGTTGCTGGTATCGTTCACGGGACTGGTGGAAAGGACGGATACAGAGTGGTGATTGAAGGTCATGCCGATGAGATTGGGTTCTTCGTTAACTACATCACTGCTGATGGGTTTATTTATTTGACACGTAATGGTGGTTCTGACCATCAGATAGCACCATCGAAGAGGGTGGTGATACACGGAAGAAATGGTGATGTCACTGGTGTCTTTGGTTGGCCAGCCATTCACACACGTTATGGTGGTAAGGAAGAACAGAAGCCAACGATGAAGAATATCTTTCTTGATGTTGGAGCGAAAGACAAAGCTGAGGTTCACAAGATGGGAATATATGTCGGTGCTCCGATCACATATCCTGATAAGTTTATGGTGATGAACAAAAAGTATTTCGTTGGGAGAGCATTGGACAACAGAGCTGGTGGTTTTATGATTGCACAGGTTGCGAGGTTATTAAAAGAGAATGAGATTAAATTACCATATGATTTATATGTTGTTAACTCAGTACAGGAGGAGATTGGTTTAAGGGGTGCTCAGATGATGGCACAGACAATAAAACCAAACGCTGCCATTGTTACCGATGTCACTCACGATACCAACACACCAATGATCAATAAGGTTGTTGAGGGAGACATCAACTTAGGTGATGGTGGTGTCATCGCTAGAGGTACTGCCGTGCAGAATGAGTTATATGATTTAATTATCAAACAGGCAGATTATAGACTAATAGATTATGGTTTAAGGGCAACGAGTAGAAGTACGGGTACTGACACTGACGCTTTTGCTTACAATACGCCAGGTGGTTGTCCATCGGCATTGATAAGTTTACCATTAAGATATATGCACACCACCGTTGAGATGTGTGCTAAGAAAGATATGGAGTCAGTTATTCAGTTGATTTATTATACACTACAGGAGATTGAAAGGGGGCATGATTTCAGATACATCAAAGGATACAAAAGAAGTTTATAATGAAGATAAACAGATTAGCAATACCTGATGTCATTGAGATAGTACCCACGTACCATCAGGACCCTAGGGGTTGTTTCTTTGAGACGTTCAACTTTAATGACGCACCATTTTTGGATGGTGTTCGTTTCGTTCAGTTCATGGAATCTCAATCCCACAAAGGTGTGGTGAGGGGATTACATTTTCAGGACGACCCACATGGTCAGGCTAAGTTGGTAAGGGTAACGAGGGGGAGTGTTTTCGATGTTGCCGTTGATGTGAGAGTGGGTTCACCGACATATGGTGCTTGGCTTGGTGTTGAGTTGAGTGACAGAAACAATAAGTCATTATTCATCCCGAGGGGTTTCGCTCATGGTTTCATGGCATTGGAGGACGACACTCGTTTCACTTATGGTGTTGATAACTATTGGAACAAAGGTAGTGAGAGGTGTTTGAAGTGGGACGATGACGAGATTGGTATTGAGTGGCCCGAAATGAATTGTCATAATATTTCAGACAAAGACAAGGAGGGATCCAGTTTTAAAGATTTAAAGACAAGTTTTAAATATTAACATTATGAATAGGTATGATGAAGAGGGAGGTTTGGTTACCAGCAGTTCATCTCAGAGTGATGGTAAAGATAACATCGAAGAGATAAAAAAAGAAGTAAAAGATTTAGAATCACAAATCGATGAGTTATGTGGTAGGTTAACGGGCATCCAGTCATCTTGCCGACATACTGAGAAGGAAGTGAAGTTCACCTCTAACACTGATAGTGGCAGACAGGAACTAAGATGGGTTTGTAGTGTTTGTAACAAAGTGATAGGTTATCCAAATCCTGAAGACATTAAAAAATTCTTACATTAAATTTGTATTTTTAAAAAAGTTTTATTATATTTGTAGTATGCTCTTGAAAAAGGTGATTTATTATATTATATTTCCTTTTGAGGTTTGTTTTATTTTTTTGATAACACTAAATAAACCAATAGATGCGAGACCACCTAAAGATTGCACTGTCATTGAGAAGTTGTTATACAGATTTAACTTCTCTAAGAAGTTGGCAACATATGTTGGTTATGAGAGGTTGGGGGTGAAATATGAAGATAAAGAGTTTCATGAGATGATAAAAAAATATTTAAACGATTAACAATGGACATTTGGGAAGTTACAATAATCAAAGAAGATAAAGATGGTGTCTTATTACTGGCACCGAATGGGGACACTCAGTTTTTAACACACAATGAGTACATCACCTACAGTTATAATATTGAGAGATTAAAAGAAAAACATGAGTCTAGAGATAAACAAGATACATAAGGGTGATACTTTTTTGTTTTTAAGTATATTTATAATAGGGGGACATAAGGGATACAATGAGAGAGTTTAAAAATGACACTGAGGTAAAGATAAGATTACCGAAACATATAAAGGATGCTTTTAAAAATATGTGTGACGAAGAACTCATTGATATGTCTGTTAGGGTCCGCCAGATTATAATGAAAGAGTTAAAAGAAAAAGGATATGCCACAAAGAATACAACTAAACGAACAAGAAGTGATAGCGAAGTATAAAGAAATACAATCACAACCGAAAGTGGGGGAATTATTTGGAGTTTCATATGGACCAATCAGTAGGATATTAAACAAACACAATATAAAGAAGAATTCATCAAGGAAATATCAGATGGATTTTGATTATTTTGAAAGTATTAATACACCGAATAAGGCTTATTGGTTAGGGTTTTTATATGCCGATGGTTATGTTAGAAAAAGAAAATCAAGTTCAGAGTTAAAATTAAAGTTAGGGAAGAAAGATATTGGGCACGTTGAGAAGTTTAAGGAGTGTTTAAATGCGGAAACCCCAATAAAGGAAGAACATACTATTGTAGTTGTAAATGGTAAAGAACATCACTCAGATTGTTGTTTTATTTCACTTTCATCGAGGAAGTTGGTGGATGATTTAATTGACAAGGGTTGTGGTAACAAAAAAACATTCACTATTCAGTTTCCTGATTGGTTGGATGATGATTTGATAAAACATTTCATAAGAGGTTATTTTGATGGCGATGGATATTTGAGGAGTAATGGTTATTCTGGTTTTAGAATAAATATCGCATCTGGTAGTCGTGATATGTTATTAGGTGTTGGTGAATGGTTAAAAGATAAAAATATCATAGAGAAATATAGTTTAAGGGAACAAGGAAAGTGCTCATTATTAAACATTGAGAGCGTTAGTGCTCGTAAATTTTTACAACTTATTTATGATGATTGTGAAATGTATTTAGAAAGAAAAAGAGAAAAATATTTAGAATTATGTTAGAAGTAAACAAGATACATAAAGGTGATACAGTAGAGATGATGAAGAAGATCGACGATAAGTCGGTTCAGTTGTGTCTAACAAGTCCCCCGTATAATGCATCGATAAGGGATGACAATCACAAGTACCCAGGTGCCAAAGATATCATCAAAGACAATCAGAGTGTTGAGGAATACATTGAGTG
>Ga0208012_1000427_pt1 | contig 15015 bp, 16 predicted proteins | sample 15BtaG_FD_184090 | JGI IMG/M metagenome (GOLD analysis project Ga0208012, IMG submission 184090) | Marine viral communities from the Subarctic Pacific Ocean - 15B_ETSP_OMZ_AT15312_CsCl metaG (SPAdes) (version 2) | ecosystem: Environmental > Aquatic > Marine > Oceanic | place: Pacific Ocean... | reverse complement strand
GTGCTGTTGTCCCTAGATGCCGCGGCAAAAATGGTAACTGAAAAGAAATTTGAAAGCGCCGAGTGCGACCTGCGAATCAGCTATGAGTTACAGTTCCAGGAAGAGAAGTATCAACTTCTTTTGGATTACAAAGACATTGAACTTGCAGCTTGGACAGATAAATACGAATCGATGATGATTCTTAAGACCTCTGAGAATGACCTCCTGCAGGGCCTCATTCTAAAACAAGACCCCAGCACGGCCCCGTTTATGGTTGCGCTTGGATTTGGAATTGGAACACTTGCTTCGTTGGGAATCTTTGCATTGTCAACGGAGATCGTAACACAGTGAGTATACCCGAGGTATCATCAAGAAGTCGTCTAATTGCGTTTCTTCAGAAATACCTTAAGAAAATAGACGTCCTGCTGCAGCCGAATTGGATTGAGATCACAGATAACGGTACTGGAAACAGTTACGATTTTAACGAGTACTGGGAGCGATACTCAAACTTAGCTTATAGTTCCCCGGCTTTTATGAAAGATACAATGGGCTTTATACATTTGCGAGGACTTTTGACTACGACAGATGCTTCCGCTGGGACGACTGTTTTTACACTTCCTGAAGGTTACCGCCCGGAGTCGAAAAAGATATTTGGAACAATTGGTAATGATGCTGGTGGTTACGTAGCCCCGCGCATCGATATAGACGTTGATGGCACAGTTGATGTTAACTTAACTACCTTTACGCCGGATCCCTCTGGAGAATGGGTCTCGCTCGAAGGACTGTTGTTTGATCTAAAATGAGTAAAGACCAAGAATACATCGCCAAACTAGAGAAAGCAATCTCCCAAAAGTATGGTGAAGAGACCATCAACAATCCCAGACGTTTTTGGTCCGAGGACAAAGAAAAAGAATATATTCAACAGTCCATAGAAGAGCGACAGAAGTTTGGCAAATTATCGGAGTCCGATAGCAAAGTAGAACAAGATGGATTTTTAATAAACAAAAAACTACTTACTAGAGATCATAATAGGACTTGTCCTGTATGTGAAACATATTCTTTTCATCCCCGTGACGATTTGTATATGAATAAGTTCAGCGCCTGCTGGAAGTGTTACATACAATATATCTCGGATCGAGAAGAAAGATGGGCAACCGGGTGGAGACCCGACAAGGGATAATAACATGGCAACAGTATACGAAATCATTCAAGGAATTAATCAGGCAGCTGCTAATGGCGCCTGGGATGGCGCTCACGAAGAGTCACTCCAAGCCGACGGCAAGGCTCGCTCTGCTGGTCTCAAAAGAGAAGAAGGTCACCTAATCAATGATCGCCGCGTTATCGATGGATTCGGTGTTAAGTTTAACGGCCCCATTCTTCGCATAACATACCAAGCAGAGACAAGAATCAAAGAAGTTCAGGACAACGGCTTCGAGGATGACATCAACGGGCAGCTAAAAGAGATTGTTAAGTTCCTGAAAAAAGAATACAAAGCAATCACGGGCAACGGCCTTACTCTAACTATGGAGGACGAACCTAAGATCCTCGTCCAGCGCATTTCGAACTATCGTACCGACGTTCAAGCACATTGTGACTATCGTATCGGTGGCATCAAAGATGTCGAAGATATCAATGGCGGCTCCGACGAAGGTGGAGTAGACGACGCTATTAAGAAATGGTTAGCCCTAGGTCCCAAGAACAAGCGCCCGAAGAACGATACTCGCAAAGGTAAGTAATACTCGCTATGGCAAACGGCCTCACCAAAAAAGAGATCGTAAAGGAAGTCGTAAAAGCCGGAAAAGATCCTGTATACTTTACGACAAGTTACTGTCGGATATCACATCCCCAGAGAGGCCTGATCCCCTTTAAGGCATACGACTATCAGCAAGAACTATTAAAAGACTTCAATGATTATCGCTTCAATATAATTCTTAAAGCCCGGCAGCTTGGGATATCCACAGTCACAGCAGCCTACATCGCGTGGTTAATGCTTTTCCACCGAGACAAGAACATCCTTGTTGTGGCAACAAAGCTGCAAACGGCAACCAACCTTGTTAAAAAAGTGAAAGCAATAATCAAGAACCTCCCCGATTGGATGCGCATCTCAAATATTGAAGTTGACAACCGGACTTCCTTTGAGCTTTCTAATGGTTCACAGATCAAGGGCTCCTCAACCTCCGGGGACGCTGGCCGTTCCGAAGCGCTTTCCTTATTGGTAATTGATGAGGCCGCGCACGTTGAGAAGTTATCTGACCTGTGGACTGCTCTCTATCCCACACTATCAACTGGTGGCCGCTGTATTGCACTCTCGACCCCCAACGGCGTCGGCAACTGGTTCCACCAGAACTGCGTCGAGGCAGAAGCAGGTACTAACGACTTCTATATGACAACTCTTATGTGGGATGTCCACCCCGACCGCGACAAGAAATGGTTTGAAAAAGAAACCCGAAACATGTCCAAGCGCCAGATTGCGCAAGAGCTTGAATGCAACTTCAATGTTTCAGGCGAGACTGTGATTCATCCGGACGATATTCAATGGTATTCAGAGAGAACCACAGCACCACAATACCGTACGGGCTTCGATAGAAATTATTGGATTTGGAAAAAGCATGATGCACTTAAGCCTCACTTAATCGTAGCTGACGTTGCGCGCGGCGATGGAAAAGATAATAGCGCCTTTCACATATTTGAATTAGAAACAATGGAAGTGGTGGCCGAATACATTGGAAAACCCACACCAGACGACTTTGCCGACATCTTGTATAACGTCTGTGCAGAGTATGGCAACCCTATGTTGGTCATAGAAAACAACAATATAGGATACGCAGTACTTAAAAAGTTGCTTGATAAAGGGTATTCTAACTTATATCACTCTCGGAAGGGCGATCACCAGTACGTAGATCCAGTAAGTGCCCAGTGGCAGTCAAATGTAATTCCTGGATTCACCACATCCTCGAAGACAAGACCCCTTATCGTCGCTAAGATGGAAGAGTTTATGAGAAACAAACTAATTAAAATTAACTCTAATCGTTTGCTTTCTGAAATGAAAACGTTTATTTGGCAGGCAGGAAGACCGCAAGCGATGAGAAGTTATAACGATGATTTAGTTATGTCCTTTGCCATTGGATGTTGGGTGAGAGATACTGTGATAGTTGAAAGCCAAAAAGATATTGAGTATAGCAAAGAGTTTTTGTCTGCTATATCTACATCGCACACCAGGATATCGACTACGATTCCTGGAATGACAGGTCATAAGCTGAGTAAAGAAACACAGCGCTCAGAAGAAGCTGTGAACTATAATCAAATGTATGAAGGATTGATAAAAGGATAAACCATGGCATCTAGCAACAACACACGCAACCCGGCGTCACCGTTATTTAAGCGACTGACAAGACTATTATCTGGTCCGATTATTGATTATCGTACTCAGATCGCTCGCCAGGAACGCCGCAACGACCTAGAGAAGTATCGATACCGCTTCCGCTCAATGAGCGGCCAGGAGTTCAAGCGAGCAGATACCAACATGTCGCAGAACTACAATATGTGGACGTCTGCTGCATTCCGCAACCAGAACCGTGCTGACCGATATACCGACTTTGAACAGATGGAGTATATGCCCGAGATTGCATCTGCTATTGATATCTATGCTGATGAAATGACCACATCGAATGAATACGATGAAGTTTTAAACATCTCTTGTATGAACCTTGAGATCAAAACAATTCTGAATTCTTTATTTTATGATGTATTGAACCTGGAATTCAACGCTTTCGGCTGGGCACGATCAATGTGCAAGTACGGCGACTTCTTCCTTTATCTAGATCTCGACGACAAAATGGGAGTGACATCAGTTATTGGTATGCCGAACAATGAAGTAGAAAGGCTTGAAGGTCAGGACCCAACAAACCCGAACTACATTCAGTATCAGTGGAATGGCGCCGGTATGACTTTCGAGAACTGGCAGGTTGCCCACTTCCGCATCTTGGGCAACGATCGCCATGCTCCCTATGGAACATCGATCCTTGACCCCGCTCGCCGAATCTGGCGACAGCTCACACTTCTAGAAGACGCGATGATTGCCTATCGTGTTGTGCGCGCCCCCGAGCGCCGCGTGTTTAAGATTGACGTAGGTAACATTCCGCCTCAAGAAGTCGCACAGTATATGGAAAAGGTAAAGGGCGAGCTGAAGAGAAACTCTTTGGTTGATTCTCATACCGGCCGCGTCGACCTCCGATACAACCCGCTATCTCTAGAAGAAGATTACTTTATCCCAATGCGTGGCGGGGTCGGTTCGGATATTATTTCTCTCCCTGGCGCAAAGTCCCTGGACGATATCGAGGATGTTAAATATCTGAGAGACAAGTTGTTCTCAGCGATCAAAATCCCGCAGTCTTATCTCACGAATCTTGAAGGCGCCGATGAAGACAAGAGCACCTTGGCTCAAAAGGATATTCGTTTCGCACGAACAATTCAGAGACTACAGAGATCCTTGATAGCGGAACTAGAGAAGATTGCCGTTGTTCACCTGTATACTCTAGGCTTCCGAGCCGACGACCTAATCAGTTTTAAGTTAACACTGAATAATCCTTCCCGACTCGCCGAGCTGCAGCAACTAGAATATTTAAGAACCAAATTCGATGTGGCCAACTCTGTTCCGGAAGGAACCTATAGCAAGCGCTGGGTTGCTCACAATATCCTGGGCCTCTCAGATGATGAATTCCTCAGAAACCAGAGAGAGTCTTTCCATGATAGGAAATTCCAGCAAGCGCTTGAGTCAGTTGTTGAGCAGGGCGCCGAAGACGCACTTGGCGGCGGCGGCGAAGGATTGGGCGACCTAGGCGGCGGCGATGACCTCGGCGACCTAGGCGGTGAAGAGGGCCTCGGTGACGCAGGCGGCGAAGAAGCTGCGCCAGAAGACGACAGCGCGCTCTTGGCAACCCCAGGCCGCAGAGAAGACTTAAGCGAAGAGGACGAGCACCAATACGAGAAGGGCTCATATAAGACTGTCGCGAAACGCGGCGGAGATACGCGCCGTAATCTCGGCCCGAAACGCCGCAACATAAAAAACACAGCATTGCCGGAAGCACCACGACTAAGTACTGATCGTGCGAAGGCACCGGGCCGCGTATCTATTAATCATATAGGTGTGGGAAATATTGACTTTAGTTCTCTAGTAGGCCTAAAAGAGCAAAAAGAATCTATTTACACTAATAATGAGTCACGACTGATGGAGAACACCATAATGGTCCGCAAGCTCGTAGAGCAGATGGAGAACAAAGAGGTCAAAAAAGATGAAACATAATAAAAAAAGAAACACAGCATTTATCTATGAAACTTTGACGCGCGAATTCACTAAGTCAATTGTTACAAAGGCCGCCGCAAAGAAGGCCACGGTGGTTTCGATTCTTAAAAACTACTTTACCAAAGGCAATCCTTTAGCAGAAGAACTTGAATTGTATGCTATCTTATTGAATACCACCAATACAGACCAGAAGGTCGCAGAAAGATATCTCCAGGAAGTAAAGATTGCGAGGGCGCAGCTAGATGAAAATGTTATTTTTAACGAGCAGTCCAAGATTATCTCAGCCATCAACAAAGGTTTGGGCAAAGAGGTCTGGGCCAACTTTGTTCCTAACTTTAAATCCCTAGCCTCAGTCTCGGCGATTTTTAATGGCGATACTCCGGTAAAGAAAAGAGTTCTTTTTGAGCAGGCCGTTGTTGATCAGATGTCCCGACAGGTTCCGCTCTGCGAGAAAGAAGATTTAAAATCAATTGATAATCTGACCTATGTTTCGTTTATTAAAAAGTTCAACAATAAGTACACCGAGCTATTGAGCGAACAGAAGGATCTCCTGAATCACTACATAACAAGTTTTGCCGACAACGAATTTGAATTAAAAGTATATCTTAACGAAGAACTGGCGCGCCTCAAGAGAAGTCTGGCCGAGGTAACGAAAAACAGCACAGAGCAATTAATATCTCAGAAGGCTGCAGCGGTAATGAGTTATCTAGAAGAGTTCCGAAAAAGAGAGTTTAATGAAAAGGATCTTAATAAGGTTCTGAAAACACAAGAACTAGTCCGGGAGCTATCAGCAAATGATTAAGATTAAGATTGGAGGCCCCCAGGCAACTGTCGAGTTAAACGCGCGCCGCGGCCTCGACGGCTCTTTGCTTATTATGGATCACACCAAAATTGATATTGCTGTGATGCCCGAAGACATGAAGGTTGTGACCTTTCCGAAGAACAGCTCAACTGAAGATGTGTACGAATACCAGAACCGTTTGATGGAGTTGCTGGCCGACAAGGGTGTCCTCGATAGAGGGACAGTCCAAGGCGGCAACGTGTTCCGATCTCTGGAGGGAATGTTGTTCACAAACGAACAGATTAACTCCCTGCAGGCCGCGGTCTACGTAATATCAGAGTTCCTAAACGATGAGACAGAGCATGAACACATCGCTGACGAATATGAGAAAGAACTTGAGGATATGTATACCCACCCGACTGATCGCGACACGACAGAGTACGGTGAAGTTCCGCAGTATGCTGAGAAGGGCTCTATGCGCCCGGGCTACTACTATCGTCCGCTACGCAACCGGTATTAGACTATGAGTGAAATGAAGCTCATTATGGAGGGGTGGAGAGCGTTTCAGTTAGATGAACAAGGCGCTGAAGCTTGCCGAGCCAACTTCACCAACGCCGGCGAATTTAGGCAGGCTTATCAAGTTGCCTATGCAGTTGCAAGAAAAGATAAAAACGCAAAAGAGTTACTAGATAAACTACAGACCGGGGCAGACTGGGCACTAGGCCTAGCAGGGGTCTTGGCCGCCACTGGTATAGTAACCGGCGGCGCAGGAGCCCTCGCCGGCGGCGCAGTTGCTGGTTTTGCTGGCATAGGAAATATGATTATTGGCGCTATACGCGGCGGAAGAAACAAAAAGTTTGATAAAAGAGTTTTGGATACAATATTTAAAGCTCTTTGCATAGATGCAGCTGTGCTGGATATAACAGATGATGAGCTGGAAGAGAAAATCTTTCAAACAGAAGCTCCCTTTGATGATCTCGAAAACTACCTAAATGGATTAAGGCCTGACGCCCCGGTCCCTGATCTAAATGCCTTGTTCATCGATGCGATCAATAAGAAGCTTCAGGTCACAGATCAGTCAGAATTAACAGATAAAACTTAATGCAACTACTACATTTTATACTTGCCGCTTATGGTATGACCTTCATTATTATACACGGACATATCTTTAATAAGATACGCCCGAAGTGCCAATCTTGGGGCGGCTTTGGTCGCCTATTCCACTGCCATTTATGTATGGGATTCTGGGTTGGCGTATTTCTATGGGGCGTAAGTCCGTACACAGAACTATTTACATTTGAATATTCAGCCGTTAACGCATTCTTGTGTGGCTGTATAAGCGCAGGGACATCATACTTTTTAAGCATGGTGGTTGATGATTTCGGGATTAAGGTATCCCAGAAGGAGGTGAATCATGAAGAAACGTAATATCCCACGCGTTCGCAGATGCTGCTCCGGTAGCATATTTTATGTGGGGGCGAGAGTCCCCACGTTAAAGTTTTTAAAGGAATAAGAGTATGGCTCGCAGAAAAAACACAAAAAGAATAGACCCAAGATACTTCTTGAACGAGACAGTCTTGCGAGAGGAGAGCCTCGCCTTTGACGCGGGAGATGTTATTTTATACCATCCCGTGGACAATCCGGAAGATGGACCCTACGCGGCTGTTGTTGATGAGATGGAGTTTAAGCCTGGACATTGGATGGGACGACCGGTCGAACAATTAAGGAGCGGACGATGGAAGATCTCTTCCCTAGCCAGCCACGGCAAGGGCATCTCCGGACCCTATGAGCTTGTGGTGGGAATCCACCCCGATAACGACGAAGAGCACATTGGCTTTTAAAGGAATAATATTATGGCACGCAGAAAAAATGTAAAACGAATAGATCCAAGATACTTCTTGAACGAGACAGTGAATCGTGGAGAGGAAGAGATTGAAGAAGAACTCGAAGAGGGGCTTTTCCCGAAGGGCTCCGTCGCCTCTTGGGGCGAAAAATGGGTCACAGACAAGGCTAAGTCCGCCGGTTCGGCTATTGCTGGCGCATTTAAGGGTAAAAAAGAAGAGCCCGCCCCGGATCTCCAGAGCGACGAAGGGCGCTTCCTAGCGGGCTGGAGGTGGCTCGTTAAAGGAGGTCCAACCGGATTTGATCCCCGTTTTACTTTATATTATATGACGAGAGAGGACGTTAAGGATGTCAACCAAGGCAGGGCCCAAAGAATATATATGAACAATCTGGAGAAACTTCGCCAAGATGTCGCCGACCGCCGCGCGAAAGGAGAGACTCATCAGATTCCAGACGAAGAGAAAATCCACAAAATTGCCCTGGATCGACTGAGCGACTGGGCCGACCGCGAGGAAAAACAAGCCAGACAAAGAAGTCCTGAACGCAAAGCGCAAATAGCTGCCAAATACGAAAAAGAAGACGCAGAGCGCGCTGAAGAGAAGAGACGTAGGGATGGCGGCCGTGCGAAGAAACATCGCCCCCGCAACCCATCTGCTTCCCAAATTGCCGGCGCCGCAATGCGCGGGGAATTCGAAGAATAACCAATGGCACAACTTCTACGAGAATACTATGAGCTATGCGAAGGCGGCGTCTGTCAGGACTTACTGACGGAAGCCGAGAAGCGCTTCGTCAACGAAGGCGGAATGATGCTCACAGGCAAACTTCAAGAAGCAGACGTTCAGAATGGCAACGGCCGCGTGTATCCAATGGGTATTATGGAGCGCGAGGTAAAGAAGTATGCCCAAGTTGTAGAAGACCGCCGCGCCCTCGGCGAACTAGATCACCCTGACTCCTCCATCATCAACCTTGTCAATGTTTCCCATATGGTAACAGAGGTATGGATGGATGGTCCATCGGTGATGGGTAAAATTAAAGTACTAGGTACCCCCTCCGGTCAGATTCTCAAAGCTCTCGTTGAGTCTGGTGTAAAGACTGGCATCTCCTCAAGGGGGATGGGATCCGTAAAGGAACAAATGGGGAAAACAATTGTAGAGGACGACTTTCAGCTTATCTGTTTTGATATTGTGTCGGAACCTTCAACGCCGAACGCCTTCATGGCTCTCTCGGAAAATAGACTGATGAATGAAAATATTCAGAAGAAAAACAGAATCATTAATTTGATGAACAGCATTATAGGTGAATGATGAAGAAGTCAGAGTTTAAGAAACTAATCAAGCCGCTCGTGGCTGAATGTATCAATGAGTCGCTTCTTGAAGGCGGCCTGATCTCGGGCATCATTGCTGAAGTCGTAAGAGGAATGGGAAACCCGCAGCCAATCGTTGAGGCAACCCCACGCAAAGCAGACCCCACAGTGGAAAGAATGAAGCGAAACGCGTTCAGTGAAGAACAGAGCGGGAAGCTTAAAGAACACAAGCAAAAGCTGATGTCAGCAATCGGCGGGGGCGCCTATAACGGTGTCAACCTATTTGAAGGCACGACCCCGGCACCAGCGCAAGCTTCTCCGAAACAACAGGCCTCTCCTCTCTCGGGTCAAGCACCGGGCGATTCCGGCGTCGACATCTCTACTCTATTTGGCTCCGTAGGACACAACTGGAACGCTCATATGAATGACGTTAAAGAAAGAAAGTAGAGGCAGATCGTGGCAAGCAATGTTAAGGTAACCTTAAGACGAGGGGAGACAACTGAAAAACTAATCAGAAGATTCAATAGAAGATGCAAGAAAGATAGGATTGTCGAGATCTATAGACAAAAAACAGATCATTATGTCAAGCCTTCGATCAAGAAAAGAATGAAACGCGAAGCTGCACAGCGCGAACAAAAGAAGCTGCAGCGGAAAAAGGATAATAAATTGTTTAGATGAAACACTTTATAGCATCCTATTTATTAGACGGAGAGATAAGACATGTCAACTTACAATTATAAACCAGGCTTGGGTCTGGCAGCTGCTTATCAAGTATCGGGGAAGCCCTTTGTTAGTGGGACCATCAATGCGCAGATCCACAAGCCGCGAGGCCCATCAGGAATTGGCCCTGCAGTAGTAAGTTTTCCTAATGTTACCAGCTGGGTGATGGTAATTAATCACGACGCTGCCGTGTGCCGAGTCGGCTTCTCACAGAATGGTGTTAACCGCAAAGGCCCATCTCCGCAGGGAAATTATATAGTCTTAGGAGCAAAGCCCGCTAATGTTGGGCCGACCGTATTGGGACCCCTTGAGCTTAAGGTAACTGAAATTTGGCTGTCCGGGTCGACGAATGTTGATGTAATCGCAGGCCTCACTTATATTGATTCTGGCGATGTCAATAATTCTTCTGTTTCACCTAACGGAACAAACTGGTCAGGATCAGCTGGGGCGCAAGTAGGCTAAAGGAGGATTTCCGACAGACCTAACGCGGAGGGAATCTAGTGTCCGATCCAAATAATAAGTGGAACCAGCCCCCCGCGCCCCCAGCGCCCATGTTCTTTGGCAAAAAAGAACGTGATTTAGTAAAACAGGTAAATGATGAGTTAGCCGAAAGGATCATCGGCCAACCAATAGCCTATTATCCGATCAGCATAGAAGAATCAAACTTTAACGATACCTATGGTGAGGCTATTGATAAAGTATCGCTGCCGCCCGTTCGAGTATATGCCTACGTTGAAGTAGAAAATGAGCAAACCAATGAGAGATATGGGTACGAGTATCTAACAAAGCTAACTGTAAACTTTAATGAAAAGAGGCTCACGAAAGACCAGAACCTGTTCGTTCGTGTCGGTGACTTCATTCAGTATGGCGACCAGTTCTACGAGATCGTCAAGACTTACAACGATACCAGATACTACTTTGGCCAGGTAGAGCATAAATTTCAAATCAGCACAGAGTGCATCCGGGCGCGCCAAGGCTCCTTCCGCGTCCTTCCTTCTATAGACAGAAAGCCCGAGCGAGGCGCCGTCGCCGGCGAGACCACATCTCCTGCTCCGCGCGTTGCACCGATTCCACCTCTTAATGCCACCTATGTAACGGTGACACCGAGTTCACGACTTCCCAATGAGCGAGTACTCACCGCCGGCTCCGGCATTACCTTAACTGATGGGGGTGCTAATAGCACAATTACTATTGCCTCCACCGCCAGTGGCTCCGCGGAGCCAGCTGGCGCAACAACTCAAGTACAGTATAATAATGCGGGAGAGTTTGGGGCGTCTGCCAACCTGACATACCATTCATCGACTGAAGCGCTTCGTATTTCCGGTACGGGACCAAAACTGCAATTTGATGAAACAGACGCCGGCGCCGGCAAGTTTCAAATAGCAGCTGCCAATGGGATGTTAAAATGGCAGGTTCAAAATGAAGACTTTGATGATGCCAGTGTTAAGTGGGTGATGAACTCCGATGGGCAAATGGCTTTCCGTGACGGTGCTGCGGGGGAGCCAATACCTGCTCGCTTGTATATATCTGGCTCTGGAAACTCTAATCTGCTACAAGTTAGTAGCTCAGCCGCAGCCGATATCTTAGTTGTTACGGGCTCCGGGAGAGTGGGCATAGGCACCGCCGAGCCGACACATACTCTCACGGTCGACGGCGCCCTCTCAGCTTCGGGCAACTCTTTCTTTGCGGGAGATGTCACCGTTTGTGGAACCATGGTGGGCTGTTCTCCTTTAAAGATTTCTGGAGCTGTCGATATTGTCAACACTGTAGGCACCGTGGTGGCCACCCTGGGTTCGACGATGTCGGCTTCTGCTGCGAGTTTCACTGGTTTCATGGTTGGCGCCGGATTCGGTAATCTTACAACCATAAACACACCAATATCCATACCATCAAATTATAATTCTCTTCTTTACGGCCCCATTACGATAGATGCTGGTGGCGAACTCAGAATTGGAGCCGGCTCGGTTATAAAAATTAGAGACATTTCTGATGTTTAAGCATAATTATTAAGGAAATATACAACTATGAGTACAATATATGTAAATACAATCTTGCCGTCTACCGGAAGCACGGTCACTATTGGATCGGGGTGTACTTCGTGCGCCCTTTATATCTCTAGTTCGGTAACCGCAAGTTGTGGTCTCTCCGCTTCGTTCATTATTCTAGACCCCACGTCAGGATCCCTCGCAGGCGCTGGCAGCTACCTTGGATTGGATGCTAATAACAGGATAATTGTTACATCTTCGGCTAGCGGTAGTCACTCGTCGCCCGGCGGCTCGGACACCCAGGTTCAATTTAATGACGGCGGCTCGTTTGGTGGAGATAGTGGCCTTGTATTTAACAAAACGACAGACACTTTAACAATTGGTGGCGATCTTAGCGTTTGCGCTGGAACTGCCTCGATCCTCCATCTTAGCGGCTGTTCACCGATTCAGGTGCATGCGCCAATGTCTTCTTCATTTAGCGCTCAATTTACAGTCCTAACCGCCAGTACTATAGTGGGCGCATCGCCTCTTACAATCTCTGCATCAAGCACAACTGTTACTGGCTCCTTAACTGTTACTGGCTCCTTAACTGTTACCGGGAGCCTTATAGTCTCGGGCAGCAATACAATTACCAATTATGGTGCGTTTACGTCTAACGAAGCCGGCGGCCCATATGACTTCCGTGTTGAGTCAAACAGCAGCCAATATATGTTGTTTGTTTCCGGGGGCGCTAACACAGTCGGCATTGGAGCGTCTTCGCCGGCCGCCGACCTGCATATTTCATCTTCTGGCGATGAAGTTCTCTTTCGGGTTGATGGAAATACCAAGGGGACTATATTCGACATTACTGGTTCTGGCCTTGTTACGGTTACTGGCGATCTGAGCGTATGTGCGGGTACTGCCTCGATCCTCCATCTTAGCGGCTGTTCACCAATTCAGGTGCACGCGCCGATAACATCATCGTACCCCATTACTGCTTCTAACTTTGTTCTTCCTGTCGGAAGTGGATCTTTTTCCGGGTCAAATGCGATCTTCACTACAGTTAGCGCTAGTAACATTGTTGGTAATTCGCCCCTAGTACTTTCAGCATCGACGATTACTCTATCTGCCTCAACTATAACCCTCGGCACCAGCTGTTCGGATGTTGTAACGGTTAATGCTCAACTGAGTGCAAGTTGTGGTCTTTCTTCTTCGTTCATCATTCTGGACCCCACGTCCGGATCCCTCGCCGGCGCAGGCAGTTACCTTGGATTAGATGCCAATAACAAGGTGATTGTTACATCTTCTGCTGGCGGCGGTGGCACCCCCGGCGGATCCGACACCCAAGTTCAATTTAATGACGGCGGATCAACCTTCGGTGGCGATAGTGGACTTGTATACAACAAAACAACAAATGTTCTAACGGCTGTTACTATTACGGCATCCGCGGGTATAAACCCTCAGGGCCCCGGTCCAATGAGTATTCAGATAGGCGCACCAGCGGGACCCACATCGACCAGAAGTATCGTTATTGGCGACAACGCAGCTGCACTGGCCAGCGCCGATATTGCGATCGGCGCCAATACACGCGCAAGCAAGGGCTCTGGTATTATCGTAGGACAAGATTCAGTGATCACGGGCTCCTCAGCGGCCTCCGCCGCAATAATCATTGGCTACAACTCGACGGTTAGTTCCTCAGCCGGCGCGTCTAATGCGATTGTCATCGGTCAACGCGCAACAGCCTCAGCCGCCAATGCAATCGCCATTGGCTCCGGATCTAATAATCCAACAGCCAATTCCATGACCATTGGCTCCCCCACACAAGGAATGGATTTCAATGTAACTGGCAACATCACGCTCCTTAATAATGGAGATGCCGGTTACGGACATCTTAATGTATGCCAAGGCACCGCCTCCATCCTTCACCTTAGCGGCTGCGCGGCTTTGCCAATTACGGTGCATTCACCGATGTCTTCTTCTTATGTTATGTCGGCTTCAGCGTTTTACGCCAACGGTGTGGAACTTACTTCTGGTGGCTCCCCCGGCGGATCCGACACCCAAGTTCAATTTAATGACGGCGGATCAACCTTCGGTGGCGATAGTGGACTTGTATTTAACAAAACGACAGACACTTTAACAATTGGTGGCGATCTTAGCGTATGTGCTGGAACCGCCTCAATCGCCCACCTTAGCGGCTGTTCACCAATTCAGGTGCACGCGCCGATGCAAATACAATCTCTAGATGAAGGCGGCATTCTGTTCGCCGGCACGGACGGTGAGCTAAGCACCTCCGTTGACAACCTCGAGTGGTCCACCGAGCGCGAAGAGGGCGGAGGCTATATAGGTCTGGTCGTTTCTTCTTCTGCTAGTGGTAGTGCCGCACTCGGTGACGGGATGTTCATGCTGTCCGATGCAACAGACAACCCCTTCTATTATATCGATGCTGAAGGCGCCCAATTCGCAGTCGACATTGATGCCGGTGGCGTTACAGCAAACTTCGGTGGTCTCAACTTCGAAGGCAACAAAGTCTTGACTTCGAATGACGGCACCATCATGTTTGGCGCCTCCGCCGATCAAGATCTCCGTGCTAACTCACTCTTCCTTTCTGGCGGACTTGACATTGGCGGAAACCTCAGCATTTGTGCGGGCACCGCCTCAATCGCCCACCTTAGCGGCTGCTCTCCGATTCAGGTCCTCTCTCCGATACAGATGCAGTCAGGACTTTCGCTCTCGTTTAATGGAGCATCAAATACAGCTAAGATTACAAACAATGGATCAAACCTAGATATCAGTTCGCCAGGAAGCATAGTATTAAGCTCAGGAAATAGTAACGTCTCCTCGTCAGCAAACGTCTCTGCCTCTGCTTTCTATGCGAACGGCGTAGAACTTACTGTCGGCGGCGGCGGCAGCAGCATCTTTACAGAGATTAATGGGACTCAGGCTGCCACCACAAGCAGTGTGTCTATCGGCTCCTCGGGCACACCAGCAGCAACACTGCATGTTTCTTCGTCCGGGGATGAAGCGCTGTTCCGCGTTGATGGACTAACTGAAACTGCTCCCGTGTTATTTGTTACGGGCTCAGGTCGCGTCGGCATCGGCATCGAGGATCCGCAGGCCGCATTGG
>Ga0208012_1000425_pt1 | contig 15040 bp, 38 predicted proteins | sample 15BtaG_FD_184090 | JGI IMG/M metagenome (GOLD analysis project Ga0208012, IMG submission 184090) | Marine viral communities from the Subarctic Pacific Ocean - 15B_ETSP_OMZ_AT15312_CsCl metaG (SPAdes) (version 2) | ecosystem: Environmental > Aquatic > Marine > Oceanic | place: Pacific Ocean... | reverse complement strand
CAATTCATAAAATTTACCTTGTTGTTCACTCATCTGATTCAAATCTTTTAATTATCATTTGTACATAATGTTCTAATTTCTGTAAATCTTGCACTCCGTTTTTGTCCTTATAACGAAGCAGATATTTTAGTGCGTTTCCCTCATAAAAATTAAGGTTATGGTCGTCTATAATGTCTACAACTTGTATCTTATACTTGCTGTAATGATTTCCTCCTACTTGATTATCCACAGATTTCTGACCTTTCTTCTTTCAAATCACTAAGTTTAACCCTAGCTTCCATCAGCCTAACTCTAAGTTGTCCCCAAATCTCAGGGTCTGTAGTAGTAGGGTTAAGGTATAATACCATCATTCTATCTATCAAATCTACCTGTCTTTCTATTTCCTGTTCTATAACATAACAGGGGTCAAGTTCATTTGTTTTGTTACAACTCGACAAGATTAAAGTCATAGCTATCGTTATAATGGATAGCATTATTATATTATTCATTCTTTTCATATTATTATATTTTTGTTGAATCGTTAATATTTAAGTAAGCTATCTTTTTACTTACTTTAGTAGTATTACTAAAGTCAGTTTGTTTAGGCATCTTCATATCAACCCAATCATAGTCCAACTTCATAAGATTGAAGGAGAACACACCTTTCGGTGTGGAGTTTACATATCTAACATTACATCCTAGACTAGCAAGTTTACTGTACTTCATCTCCTCTAATATCAATGTAGGGTAATGCATTCTTCTACATTTCAATTCAAATACTGTGTTGTGCTTAGGTGAGTATGCATCAAATGATGAATACTTATCCGTAGGCTTAACTAAATCAGGAATATAATTATCCTTTATGTATGTAAACAACTCTCTTTCGTATCTCATAGTTTATTCTGTTTATTACAGACTGGACAACTTACAACGCTATCATCGTCTGATGTTGATATAAATTCATAATCCCTGCTCTTTTTATGGCAGTAGTCACACTCAAACCATATCTTATGTTCAATAGTTTTTTTCATATTAAGCTATGTTGTTTTAAGATGGGCGTTCGTATCTCCACAGTATTCACATTTAAAGTTGTCTTCTGTTTTGGAGTAGAATAAGGTCTCAGTATCTTTGTTGTATGATAACTGAGGCCTGCTGCTCGCATTATACCTAAAGTCTTTATTGCAAGACCTGCATTCTAATATTATCTCGACTATCCTCATAATTAATATTTTACTTTAGCTGAAACATTATTGGGTGCTGTACTCCTTCCGCCAAAATAAGGGTAGCATTTCCTCGTTAACCCTTTTGGCTTAGTACCCTGCATCATCCATCCAAAACTATCAGGTGAGTCAGTAGGCTTAATCCAAAAATCCCACAGCTCTAGCTCTTTATTCCACTTAACTTCTGCTTGGTATTCTCTGTCTGCATCTATATGTATTGGTATTATTATTTCAGACCTAACACCTTTGCTATATACATATCCAGCCATAACAAATTTATTATGTTGTTCATCAGGCTGAAAAACTAATCGTGCAGAGTTTCTGTGTATTGTGAAGAACTCTGCTACACCACCTAGCTTATTCCAACCTGAATATTCTATGGCATCTCCTTCATACCACCAGTTACTATTTATTTCAAACGTACCCCTCCACTCACTAGCGAATGGCTGTAATTTACCAAAGTTAAACTTTGAGTAATGGTCTCCTTTATCTATCTTATAATTCATATCTTTCGTTTTAACGTGTTTTATATTAATATTAACTACTATCATCTTTCTTAAAAGAAAGTCTCTTAGAGGGCTTTAAAATACCCTTACCGTCCATTTAAATGTCTATCCTCAATCTCACATAATGTATCGTAAACTTTATGACAGTTTTTATTAATTTCATCTGTGTAATCAACAACCTTTATATAGTTGAATCTAATTGATGCTAATTTAATTCTAACATCAGGCGTAATGTATAAGACATCTTTCCTGCCTTTAACACTTTTAGTAATCTTAACATCACCTACAGATAACCACTCGGTGTGTTTCTTCGACAGTACTAATTGAATAGTACTTATTAACTTCCTAATATCAACTCTTCCCATTTGTATGTCCTACTTGTTTAAAACTCTTAATTTCTATTACCACATCTTCTTTTTTAACCTTTGACTTCAGCACAGCTTCTCTACGCTTCTTGAATGCTATAAAGAGTAGCTGTTCGTATTCCTCCTGAGAACTCCGAATTAAAGCTTGGAGTTCTTCAGGTGAATCTACGTTAGGTGTAATATACCAAGTACTAGCGTTATAATAAGTTCTGCCTGACTCAATAGTAAGGATAATATTGAAACACCAAATCGGTCTTCTTTCGTTAGACATTAATAAGGCCTTAGTTCAGTTGTGTGACTACGACTCTTCGCTCTTGAGTATCCACCACAACTATTACACTCATATAAATCGAATGTACTTGCTGCTGTACGGTGTTTCTCTTTAGACAATACAATGTCGTGACTTCCACACTTATGACAAACGTTGTTACTGGTTTCTTGAAACAATGCCATATTTGGATGACCCTTAATCCAACCCCTAATAGCAAAGTATAACTGCTCAGTAATAAGAACGTCAACATCATTGTATTCAGCCATAATATCCAATGCTTCCTTATTACCTGCGTGGCAATCCATCCATAGCTTCATACCAGTATGCTCAAGCTTTCTATCTAAACCAAGAATCTTATTTGTCCAATCCATTTTATTATATGTATTAGCAAAGTTCTTTTTTACAGTTCTGTACAAATCTATTGACTGATACGGAGATGGTTTTGCTAAACCAAACTCAAGGAATTTACTATTCATTTTCTTCTCGTCAAATTTAATGGAGTTGTACCCAATAATTATGTCAGCCTCATTAAACAGCTTATGAATATCAATAACCATTTGTTTGTCGTCCCTATTCTTAGCTTGTTTAGGCGTTAGTATGAAGTTGTGAACATCCTTATCACCTAGCCATTTATAAGAAAAACTTAGCATTGTCCAATCATTTATTATGTTGACTGGTGCAATGTTGGCATTCCATACATTCCAAGTTGTAGCTACTATAGGTAGGCACTCAATATCCATAACCAATATTCTTGGCTCACCAGTCCTATACACTTTCTCCCTAGCAAATCTAATGTACCTTTCAACTGTAGAGTACGTTAAGTCATACTCTCTCATAGTATTTTCCATTCCTATATCGTTAACCGACTCAGAAACTTCTATTGCTCTCTTTTTGTTAAACCCTTTCATATTATATGTTATTTGTTACGCTTATTATTAATCGAGTTATTGCTTGACCTAAGTCTTGTTCTGAATCCTCTTCAAGAACAACATCATAGGATGAAACGCATCCTTCAACATCAGGTAATTCATATGTTAATGTTGCAGTCCACTTACCATTATTTTTCTCCTTTGCTGGAGATACTTTGTAATTTGCCATAGTCTATAGTTTTTATTATGTTCATAAAATCATCTAATTGTAAAGATACAACTGTACCTTTATTGTTGCGCTTATGGAACACTACACTTATACCTTCTTCAAAGTTAAGTTTAGCTTTCTCCATCTCTGCAAGTGTTTGGTGTGAAGAGCCTAAAGCCTCAACAGCCTTACATTGCACCCTCCACATCCCCGTATAGCATATATCTACTTTTCTATCATCAAGACTTTTGCTCTCACTCCTACTGCTAACTGCGTTAGGATAGATGGGCTTTAACTTCTTGATAATATCAAGTTCATAACCTATACCTTTCTTTCTGGCATTGATAATATTACCACCTTTACGCTTAGGCTTTCGTGCTTTTGCTTTTGACATACCTTCTTTTTTTAACTGGAGGGTTGTATTTAGCTTCGAGTTCAACTAGAAACTCATACTTAAATTCATAACCCTTCCAAGTAGTAGGATTAAATTCATCTAGAATAATCTTACCGTTCTCGATTAAACCAACACGTCTACTGTTATATGTAATGTTTGTTGGCTGTCCGTTTTTCGGGCATATCAAATAAAAGCTACATATACTTACACTCTTTGTGAGCTTATTGTTTATGGCCTTATCAATATACCCCATAAACTTAATTTGTTTTTGACTATTCATCTGTTTTTTCTTTCTTTTTAAATAAGCTTAATATTAATTCTATTAAATCTACTATAACCAATACTGTAACCATAAATAACATTGATACAGCTACAGAGATGAGTAGTATGAACATTCCTATAAATCTTATTGACTTACCCATATCTTATTTCGTATTTTTGTATAATAGTATCTTGAAGCGTTGCTACCTATAAAGAAATGAGATAATACAGCTCCAAATAGTATCATTCCCAACCCTATAATTAATGTTGCTCTAGTAATTAAATTCATTATTGTCATTTATTTGTTTGGCTACTAAGGTCTTCCCTCGTGCCTTGCCATTGTTTTTATTTATAACTAGACTGCATCCGAATGCGTCCTGAGTACACTCCACATAAGTTTGCCTAAGAAAGTTTAGTGTAAGATTGTCAATAGCTGTATGGAAGAAGTCTATGGGATTTCTTAGTTTGTAATTAATACCGTCAAATAATTCTAGGCACTTCATAGTACCATCTGATATAACAATATCAATTTTCCAATCTGGAACTCCTATCAACCTCGCCCTGCAAGTATTCTCAGTTAGTGAAAGTAGGTTTCTACCAAACTCCTCTGTTACCGAGCCAAGCCTAACACTTAATTCAAAATTTTCATTAAATTCATCTTCATTCATCTTCGTATTTATTAAACTCAATTTTAGTAAATAGATGCTCTACTGCACTCACAGGAATACTAGCTTCAGCACCGTTGTTATCTCTGTATGCGTGAATCTCTTCAGCAATACGTTTTACATTAAATATTATTATTGCTTCAGGAGTCCAAACAACTGCGGAGTCTCTTCCTCTAAGCTGACTACCTTGAATATCAAAGGTATCGGTTAAAGGTGTATCTCTGTCAATTATTGTTAGGTGCTTAACAACGTCTCCCACTTGAAATGTTACATAGTTAATAACACTTAAAAGTGCATCATCTTTATAACTGTGGAAGAAGATGTCGTCAGCTCCATACTGAAACATTAATAAGAATCTTAATAACTCTTCATTATATTTCATATTACTTGTCCTCCATATGATAAGGCTTAGGTGATGACCATATTGGTTTGTCACCGTCACCAAGTTGATAATATCTACTTGAATAAACATCATAATGTAAACTAACCTTACCAACCTTACCCAAAGCTTTGGGCTTAGCTTTCAGAATCTCTATTCGAGTCTCATTGGCTTTGTACGGTAAGCCTGTATCTACATCAATAACATTCAGTGGCGGCCTCCAAAGTCCTAATATAAATAGTCCCTTACGACTTGCCATTTCACCACCTGCTATATCGCTCATTTGTGGTGGAGGATAGAAACGTACTTTCTGTCCATTAACATCTGTTCCCTCAACTAACTGAATAGCTTTAGTATGGAATGCAATCATAGTATGAATTTTATACATAGATGAAAATCTCCTAACTCGTGTTAGAAAATTACCAAGTGCTAAATCTCTAGCACCTTCACCGTATATGTCCAATTCTGTCATTGGGTCAATAACTGCTATATCTATCTTGATGCCTCTTTCTTCTTCCAAATCAATTATAGCTTTGAAATAAGAGTTTGCAGTTAAGTCTAAATGCATAGGGTCTATTACAAAGAAATGTTCAGCAACCCAATCAATCGCGTCATTTACTTCTTTCTCTGTTTTACTTCCTCCGTTATGCTTTAGGAATGGCTCACGTAGTTTAGCCCACAACAATTCGTTGTAAACGTCTACAGGTGAACCCGTTTCGGGCGTGAAGATTGCTACCTTGCAACCTTCATACTCCGCTAAATTCATAGTTAACTCGTAGGTGATGGCGGTCTTGCCAACGGCAGGCGGTGCAATGAAATATGTTGTACCACCTTCCTTTACTGTGTAATGCTCATACAGTTCGGCAAAACCTGACCACTTACCTTTCTTTAATCCGTCACTTCTTAAGCTTAACAAGTTAGCTCGAATCTCTTCGTTAATGGGATGTATTACTTTGTTTGTCCCCATATTTCTAGAGTCCTAGTTTTACTTGAATGTCAGAAGAAACGATATACTTAGTAGTGATGTCATTTAGTGTTCCTCCTGCCTTTACAAATTTGATTATATCAGCCCATTTTGGATGTGCCTCAGTTAACTCAGGCTTACTAGCTGCTCTCTTCTTTGGAGGAGCTTGTGATTGTGCCTTAGTGTTTGCTGTTGAATCAAAATCAAGCCCATCCTCAGTAATATCGAATGCAAACATCATAAGGTAACGACTCGAGTATGTATTAAGTCCACCAAGCTGTTGTGCTAGGTTTGTAGCTTTAATCTCGGGTATAGCTGTTACTTGATTGAATGTAACTGATTCTCCACTATCTATATCAGATACCGTAAGAGATGCGAAGATATCTCTGTTTGCATCACGTTGTGTATTGAACATAGTTACTAGGCCATTCTTTGAACAAGCGTCCTGCACTAGCTCTGTTATCTGTGAAGGAAGGAAATACTCATAATTTGAGAATGTATTCTTACCTCTCTTTTTAACTGTTGTGTTTCTAATTATTTGCTTGGCTGCTGCCAACTTCTTTAAAACTTTTGTATTACTCATATACTTTCTTTTTTTTATCGTTATTAATTTAAAAAAGCAGAGGGAATCTCACCCCCCTGCACTCTGTCTCGTTTAATACTTCACATTAAAAAGGTAAAGCGTTATCCTTCTCTTGAGAGGGCTGAACGATAGGTGCTGCTGCACCACCGCCTGTAACACCGTATGTGTTAATCTGCATATAAGGTTGCCCTGATGCTGCTTTCAATAAGTCTACATTAAGGTAACCCTTTTCATTGAAATACTTACCCATTTCATCGTACTGTTCGCGAGTCCAACTTAACTCAGTTATAATACCAAATTTTAATTCTTTCTCTTTCGCGAATCCTGTAAATACTTTGTCTTTACTCATAATAATATACTTTCTTTTTGTAATCGTTATTGGCATTATTGCCTAATATTTATAATCGTAATCTTAATCGTGATTTACTTATCTTCCGTAGGCACTTCTACAGGAGCAAAATACTCTGGATGATTAACATCACCAAACTCTTTAAAGTTTAGGAATGTATCAACTTCATCCTTCATCTCACTCATCCATAGCCTCCAATCACGTCCTGTTAAGTAACGTGGTAAATAATATGAACCACTTGCAGAGTCTTCTCCTCTTACAACGGTTACCACGTAGCCTTTAGAGTTCATAAACTGCCTAGACTCAGTTGGCTGAGTCAACGGATTAAACTTCTTTTTACGTTTTGCCATCTTATTAAATGTTTTTACTATTAGTTAAAAATAATCGTCTTAATTCAATGTAATTAATGAATAAATCTTTCATAACATCGTTAAGGACTACGTCCCATACATTCGCTTCACCTCCATCATCAAAATTGTGACCAATAGGTCTAAGGAAAGCTTCTTTAGAATCACTATCTTTTTGTTTAAAAAGTGTGTGGTGTTCGTGACTAACGGCTTCCCATCCCTTCTCATCAGTAAAGGTTTCAGCTACGAATTGTCCAAACATATCAAAGATACCCTCGTCCAATATTCCTAACTCTCTACCCGTAGCTAACAAGCTAAATGATTTGCCATCGTGACTAGGTTTCAATATGTCACCTAGCTTCTTTTTGTTTATGGTCGTCTTGCGTTGACCTTGCCTAATAAAGTTGCTCATTTCTTTATATGTTTTTAAATTTCTGTCATATATTACCTTTCTTTTTGCTATTGTTAGCACTATACAAATATCGTGCCAAACTCATCAGTTTTAAATATTTTTCTCAACATTTCTTATATAATCCACTATACTAAATTGATTGCTAGTAGGTTGGAAGTCCATATAACCTTCTTCATCAACTGACATTACTGACACTCCCTGCCATTGTGACAAATGCAGTGTAAATAATTCAGTGGCTACTGAGACCATATACGATGTTGTATATCCGTAAGTACTATACTCTACGGAATCGGAATCATTATTAACCCTTTCTATTAGCTGCACATCGTCATCAGGAAAGTCTAATGATAGCTCGGCAATCACCTCTAGCTGTGTGTCTGTTAAATTTCTTACGTCAAAATTCATATTATTCTCCTTCTTTTTTTAGTTTATCATTATTCCACTTATCCATTATTTGCTCATTGGTTGAGTCATCTATGTAGTAAGTAGTATTATTTATTGTAATGTATAGCGAATCTTTTGTTAGTATTTTAATATTCATATTATTCTCCTTTTCTTTTTTTAGTTTAGTTATTTCCATTGTAATGAATTAAAATCTGCGATGTTGCTATACGCTGATTCTATGATGCCTAATATCTCTGTTGAGGTAAAGTCTGAAGCTTCATATCCCAACAATATCGCTTGACATACGTTCTTATCAACACCGTAAGAATTGAAAGTTCTAGCCAGAACATATGAGTTATGGTTACGCGAACCCGATTGCATTGAGTATTTCTGACGCCACCATTTCAATAAACCGTTCGTTTTTGAATCCTCAGTAATATCACTTGCTTTAGACTTATAAATTTTAGGTTCTACCTTTCTTCCTTTTGGAATCATAAGCTCAAAGGCATCAGGGTCAACGTAGATATTGGGGTCATTAGATAAGTATCGTAATCTAGACAAATTAGACGTTGCCTTATCAAAATTAGCGTTTGTCTGCATTTCATATGATGAACGTACATACTGATATGTGTTTGATTTCCATTCGTCAACCAAAACATAAACCGCTAACCCCAATCCCGAACAAGAGCGGTGAATAGCTAAAGTAGACGGTATCTTCTGTAAATCAATTGCTGTCTCATCTAGGTCGAGACCAACATTGTCCTGTGCATCAAGGTCAAGTACTATGACTCTAGTAAACTCTGTTGCTAGGTCGTGGTCTTTCCTTGTTCTAAATACACCACTTGTAGTTACTGCAGGAATCTTTAGCTTTAGCTCCCTCGCCTCAGCGCTGTTCTTACCGTATACCTTAATTGCGTATCTATATTTGGTTACCTCCCTACAACTTGAATTCTTTATGTTGTAGAAATAGTCATTTAACGTTAACACCTCATCAACTTTAGTGTCAAAGGTATTTTTGTATCTGCCAATTGTTTTATCTAAAGTATCTATCATTACTTTAAAACTTGTTTATAGGTTTCACGTAGAGTCATTGCAGTTGCTTTATCGACACCAACATTCATTAGGTGGTTATAAAAGCAATGGTAATCTCCTTCAAAGAATACTGCCATTTCGTCGCCATTTTCAACTTTGATAAACTCTGTGTTATCATCTGTCATTCTTTCTTTTGTTACTTTAATCATAATATTTATTTTTATATGTTTAGTTTAAATTTTTTAGGTACTCGCACTCTATTGTAATCGTCTACTAGATAAAGTAAACGGTAAGTATCAATCATTTTTACCTTCCAATCAGAACCATAAAAACGTTTGTAAGTCCTCACGATAGTTAATATCATAAGGAAGTTAGATTTATTCCTCAGCATCTTTTCTGCTGTTTTAACTCCTATGCCACTACAGACAAGGATATTATCAGCTCGGTCTCCAACTAACATCTGTACAGCGAAGTTAAAGTCTGCTGTAGTTTTGTCAGTATATGTCATCTTGTCGCTGACATTCTTTCTTGCCCAACTATAAACAAACCCTTCCTTAGTTAAAAAGTCTTTATCTATGCTACATATAATCGGTACTGAATCAGTATTCTCTTTTATGTATTTAGCTGTAGCTACAATTGAATCATCAGTTTCTAATCCGTTTGAAATAAAGCTATCCAACTCTGTAATTGCTAGAGCTTTTAAATCTTCAAACAGAAACGGTTTCTCATTTCCTTTCCGATTTGCTTTGTAGTTATCATCTATTAAATATCGGAAGTTATTATACCCTCCTACAAATAGCTCGTATTGTGTAGCATTGGTCTTCTCTAGAATAGAGCTGATTTTATTAACTAGAATTGTCTTTGCTACATACAGCTCTTCAATGTCATAAGAAGCAAAGAATAATAATATATCAACGTCAATCAGAGCAATCTTATTTTTACCTTCCATAACTCTATATTTTTAATTAGTTGTGTAGGTATATTTCATTGTCTTTAATTCCTCTGTGGTCTCTATCAGACTCAAAACAAGTATCTCAATCGAGATACAAGCTTGAGGACTGAGACTGCTTTTTAATGCTAGTAAATAATCAATAGCATCTTTTGTTTTATCATCCATATCTTAGTCTGTTAAATTTTCGGGCTGACATCCGTTAGCCATATCCTCCAAGTGATAATAGTACTCTTCATATAATTGTCCACCGTCATAAACTAGACCAATAGCATTATGAACAGCATCTAAAAATATTACGTGCTGCTCTCTATCTACAACTTCGTTAAGGTCTGATTCATTGATACACCAAAGTGAATCCATAGAATCTTTTAACTCAAAAAGGAAATCTAAATTTTCACCGTCTAGTAGACTGTTAAAGCTGCCTTCGATATTATTTTTGATCCTATCTTCTATTTCTAGTTTCAAATCTTCATAAAGCTCTAATCTGCTTTGAATCTCTATGTTACTTTTTGTTCCAATCATTACTGTAAATTTTAAGTTTATATTAAATTAATTTCTGCAAAGATATATAAATTTTGCTACAAATTACATTTTGTTAAAACATTTTTGTTTCAGCAAACTTATTTATCCACTCTTTTTTTTCTTTCAACTCCTGCAAAGTACCGTCAGCAGTAGCTTTATAGCATTTCTGAGGAGCTAATGAATTTGGAGATACTGACCAAAAATATTCTTGTCCTAGTATAGTTGCTGTATCGTTAACAGCTCTTAGGTTATCAGTTGTGTATGCCAATCCGCAGGTAAGTACTTCGTCACCCTTGTAGATTATTGGAATCCAATTTGTCTTCTGAATCATCTCTCTGTTTTTGTATAGAAACTGTCCGAAATCGGATACACTCATCTCTTCTAGGTGGATATTGGCTAACCATTTTTTAGTATTGATAACTCCAATTGTGTTCTCCTCTGCTAATTTCAATAAATTCTCTGCGTCAGCAATGTAATCGCTCACATTTGCTGTGATCTTTTTACTTCTTTTCATATTTTTTAAATTATTAGTTATAAATTGTGGTATGCAATAATCATACCGTAAATCGTTAAATCTTTGTTAAAATTGTTTTTAGTTTTTAAATCGTTTTATTTAATCTCAATATTATTTAATTGATACTAATTAGTTGTAAATTACATTACACCTTAGAAAGCCACTTTAAATTAGTTTTAAGCTATCTAAGATGCGACGTAATGAATCCAATTATTAAAAACATATAAGACATCCAAAAGACATTAAAGTCTCTTAGAACGTCTTAAAATGCCTCATATTAGTTTTAGCTAATTAGTAGATAAAATACAAATCCAACTGAGGTCAGCCAAATAAGTATCATTTCAAATCTTGTTAGTTTAAATTTATACATTTTTTTTATTTAGTTTATAAAATTTTTCTTTCTTTAAGTATAGTAGCTTACTACGTTTCTTTCTTAAACGTTTCTTACTAGTAGTTATATACGTTTTATGTTAATAAAACGGTCTAGGAACACGCGCACATATACGTGCGTGTATATATAGGAGTAAAAATATATCTATATCGCTTCAGTATCACTAATCAATCTTTTTATTTATTTGTTATTTAAGTTACCCGAAGTAATACCGTAGAATACCCTTAAAACGCATTTTAAGACGTTCTAAGAGTATTTAACGATAAAGTTATACATTGCATCCATTGACGTATTAAAACGTCTTAGACTTAAAGTTTATGTTAACACATCTAGTAAGACGTGAATTGTTAACAGGATAATACTAAGTGGTATTAGAATTGCAAAAAATACTTCTGTTATATTGAAAAGTATTTCAGTAGCATTGTTAAAAAATTTTCTCATTGTTTTTATTTATTTGTTAAGTAATAATTTGCTAGATTAAGATCATCATATTGAACGTGAACAGCTCCCTTTTTTATTGCCTCCTCGATCCAATTTGTAATTTTAGATAAATCGATTAATGGATGTGAGCTTATTGCGCTGTATATCTGCCATAAACTAGCTCCATTATTTTCTTTTAGATACTCTATTATTCTATTCATAATATTATTTTTAGTTATTAATCCCAATTATTAACGTACTCATAATTTAAGTTGCCGTCTGTATTATATTTATCATCTAGCAACCAATCATTTATTTCATTTTCTGTAAATCCGTCCTCTATGAAGGATTGTTTAATATATTCGTTCATTGTTTTATATTTTTAGTTATTTATTATTAATTATCTGTAAAAGTTATTAGGCATCCCACCTGTTTTTGTTATTGGTATAAAATATTCGTCGTTAAATTCTCCCCAATATTTAGTGGGGTTCTTATGATATGCTAAAATTCCGTTGCCGTCATCAAATTTGACAGCTATACAATCCTGATTTAGCTTATCTAGTAAATTATTGATATAGTCAATAGTAACAATATCATTTTTAACAGCACAAATTAATGTTAATTCGGTATCACTTTTTTCTAGTCGTGAGTACGTGCATTGGGATAGCTCTCTAGCAAAATTAATATCTATTTGCTTTTGACTGTCCTTATCATTTAATCCAATATTTAATGTTATCATTTTTTTATTTTTTTAGTTATAAATTATTTATATTGTCTTTGTGTTGCTACCCATATAATAGCTTGTAACTCATAACCTTTTATACCTAACTTATTTGCTAGATTTAAAGTTAATTCCTTTATCTGACTGTATGCAATACGTCCAATAGTGGCGCTGTCAATTTTAATTTTTTTGTTAAAGCAGCCGCGTAAATGCCAAATATCAATTGTTAATGAATTGGAGTCTAGATATGCAATATTATTTACAAAGTTAAATGTTTTTAAGCTGCTATCTGTTATAGTTGTATTCCCTTTAAGTATATTAAAAGCTTTGAATTTATTACTATGAAACGTTGATACTCTTACAGCCTCAGCAGGTAAGCCAATATTATGAGCTTTTATAACGGTTTCAGCATCTTTTATATTGCGCTCCCATTTATTACGTGGAGATAAAGCAGATATAACACTAGCAACCTTGTATACATCTACATTGTATTTTGTGGCTAGATCATTGCATATAATATTCGCGTCAGAATACCAATTCAAACCGCGCGATATTTCGTTATTTGTCGCAGAGTTAAATAGATTTGTTAACTCTTTTTCAATCTGTTTTAATTGTTTAATTGTTAATTTTTTCATATCTCTTTTATTAAATTGTCTTTATATAAATACGTGTTCATCATCTAGTAAATTATATGTATCAATTACATATATGTTACCGTTATATTTACCTATGCTGTTAGCTTTTAGGTCATCCATTAGCTGCCTAATATCAGATATTTTTTCTGTGCAGCCGTCGAAGTTTTTTATTATTTCAGTTTCAGCCGCTTCAATTGTTTTAAATATGTACATTTTAACCTCCTTATTTTATAAGTTCTAGTCCTAGTTCGTTAGCCGCATAATTAATGTGCTTTTGTGTGGTTACAGACCAATAACCTAGTTGAATTAATTTGTTACCTTCTATTTTAGCAACCTTAGTGTAATAAGAATATACAAAGTTGCCGTCTGTCTGTAAATTTTTTGAGTACTTTTGAAATTTGTTCATAATAGTATTATTTAAATTTATATTAAAATTAGTTAGTAGATATGGGCGGATTCGAACCGCCCTTAATACCGTTAATATCTTGTTAGAATTTAATATTCTTCCGTTCCTACAGTCATTACTACAGGCAAACCCTTAATAGTATCTAATTTATCGTTTATTACTTTTGTAGTGAATAGAATATTATAAATTTCATCTGCATCAATTGGATGCATCTTATCAATTGCTATTCTTAATTCTTCAACTGATAATTTTGATAATTCTGACAGTAATTTTTCCATTTTTCTAGTTATTTATTTATTTCTTAGATTATTTCTTATTTGTGCCGCCTTCATAATGATGTTATATTCTCTTAACAGTTGGCTTCTTTTGTTTGGAGACAAATTTGTTTTTAATTCTCCTAATATAGCTAATCTTCTTTTGTTATTCATAATGTTATTATTAAATATCTAAATTAAAACTGTGAACGTATTCATTAATACCTTCATTGTAATTATCTTGGAAACAAGACTCTAAACAATACCATTTTGTATCTGTTGTTCCGATCCAATTATTATACTCATCAAATCCTGTCCACTCATTTGATTCTGTGGCAAAGTTACTTATTGTTCCGCAAAATTTACCGTCTCTATATACGCGATATTCTCCCTTGCAGAACCTTTTAGTTGTAATTTTCATAATGCTATAATTTTGTAGTGAATACTAATACTATAATGAGTGTTGGTACTATTACCATTGATGCGATTTGCAAAACGTCTAAAGCAATTTTTAAATTTTTCATAATGTTATTTATTAAGTGTATATTAAATTGTGATTATTGTTATTAGTAGACCATAGCTGCGGAGTCGAACCGCTCCAAGTTGCAACACCTTTATTTTTCCTCATCGGTCAAGGCGTTTACAATATGAATACCCTATGCTATGGTTATTTCTTTCTTTGCGTTGAGCCGCCAACTGTCTACTGTGAGACTAACAACGCTTGATATTTTCAAGCTCCTGCGTGGGTTCATCCGTTTTAATTCTAGGTCTGATGAAACGAACCGACTTTCTCGGTGACCTTTGGGCGTGTACTTCTGTGGTTTTTATTTCGTCATATAGTTTGTATTGATTAGACTGCAAACATACGACATATATTAATACACGTCAATGTTTAGAGTAAACTATTTCTAACTACTTGATTATCAGTAGTTGTTTTTCACCCTAGTTAGCTAGATAAAATAATGTGTGCAACGATATTGAGGTATAAAACGTCGGAAACGTAGAGTATAATCGGAAAGTAGGAGGTTGTCTTATGC
>Ga0208012_1000421_pt1 | contig 15121 bp, 12 predicted proteins | sample 15BtaG_FD_184090 | JGI IMG/M metagenome (GOLD analysis project Ga0208012, IMG submission 184090) | Marine viral communities from the Subarctic Pacific Ocean - 15B_ETSP_OMZ_AT15312_CsCl metaG (SPAdes) (version 2) | ecosystem: Environmental > Aquatic > Marine > Oceanic | place: Pacific Ocean... | reverse complement strand
AAGACCAAGAACTTCAACCAATGTCCTTAGAAGAATTTAGACAACAAGCTGTAGCTGGTATGGCTACTGGTGGGAGAGTTGCGATGATGGGAGCTGGTATAGTACAAGAAAAACAAAGACAAAAATCAAAGCGAAATAAAGACTGGAAAGAAGCAGTAGCAAAAAGTAAGTTTACTGATGCAGATGATAGAAGACAAAGCTATCAAGCAAGATCATATGCAACGCCAAAAGGTCAAGCACTAGCACCATATAAAAAAGAAGAGCCTTATATAATGAGTGGTGGAGAAAAAGTTCCTCAAAGTGTTTGGGGTACTGGAGCCGATCCACGAGAAAAAGAAGATGTAGTTGTAGTTGAAGAACATCAGGAAAAGAAACCACCCATTATTAAAACTGCTTGGGATCACCTTTCTAAACAAAAAACTTCTAATGCAAAAAAATATATAGCGTATTTAAAAAGTCAAGGTGTAAATATTCCTGGCTGGTTAGCAGAGTTAGATGAAGAGGATGCACCTAAATATCTGACTGAAGAACAAGAACAACTATTAAATTATGGGTGGGAACCCACTATAGATTTAGAACAACAAAGAAACCTTTTTAAAAACTTAGAAATGGAAGGAGATCCTTTTGCTAAAGCACATGCTTTTCCGATGGATTATAAAAGTTGGAAAGCTTCTGGTTTGGGTTCTAAAACTGGAACAGGAAATTTTAATATAATATCTCATGGTGATCTTGGAAATTTAAAAGGTCTTCCAAACCCAGGAACAGTTATAGATCCAGCAACTGGTTTACCTATGACAGACGCTAAATGGGATCAAATAAAAAGAGAATCAGGTCAAGGAGCATCAAGTTATGACCGTGGTCCAAGCGCCGAGGGTATTGCATCAACACTACCTTTATGGCAACAACAAGGTTTTAATAGTTATGAAGATTGGTTAGCGGTCCAAGGAACAGGGACGACTACACCTGATCCAGATATCCCTACAGGGACGGCAACTTTACCTTATACAGTAAATCCTCTTGCAGATGATTTAACACAAGGCCGTGGTGGATGGTTCTATAACGATGGTGGTAGAGCAGGATACGCTGGCGGTGGAATAGCAGATTTAAGACAAGGATATTTTATTGGAAAATTAGTTAAGAAGATAACAAAACCTATTAAGAAAATTACAAAAAGCAAAGCAGGTAGAGCTGCTTTGATGGCTGCCCTTACAGGTTATGGATTAAAAGGTATGGGTAGTGACGACTGGGGACTAACTAGTGGATGGAATTTAGCTAACATGGGAGAAGGAATTGGTGCTTTAAAAGACTTAGGTGGAGAAGATAGTTGGAAAGGTAAACTAGTAAAAGGTCTTTTAATGGATAGCGAAGGAGATTTTAGTCCATGGAAACTTGGAATTGGTGCAGCTGCATTATATCCACTTATAGCGGGTGATGATGAAGAAGAAGACGAAAACAAAATGTATGAAGATTGGTTAAGAGAAAAAACAAAATGGGATGCAACATATAAAGCTATCCCAACAACATCTTTACCTTCTCCTTACTCAAGAAATTTAATGGGCGCTGCTGATGGCGGAAGAATTGGGTATGCTGGTGGTTATATGGTAGATGATGAAGAGGAAGAATTATCACATAGAACAGCTGCTTTAAGAGCAATGTATGGAATGAGAAGAAATGCTCAAGAAGGTGGGCTAATGCAAATGGCTGATCTAGACGCTGTAAAAGATAGTTATTCTCAATTAATATTTGGTAAACCTTTAGAAGCTTTAACAGAAGATGAAATTATAGAATTAGAAATAATATTAAAAGATAAATTAGGGGGACCTTTTACTCAAAAAGAAGTACCACAATCAGATAGAGCAATGGCTCAAGAAGGTGGGCTCATGGACATGGGTGGCATGGAAAAAGATTATAGAAATGATGGTGGATTTGTACCAATAGGCGGAGAAGAAAGAGCTGATGATGTACCAGCTAGATTAAGTAAAAACGAATTTGTATTTACAGCTGATGCTGTAAGAGCTGCTGGTGGTGGAGACATCGACGCTGGCGCAGAAGTAATGGAAAATGTTATGGAAAATTTAGAAAAAGGTGGTAATGTATCTGAAGAATCTCAAGGATTAGAAGGAGCAAGAGATATGTTTGCGACATCACAAAGATTAGAAGGAGTATTATAATGGCTGTAACCGAATCACGACAACTATATAACCCACAGATAGAATCATTGATGGGTAAATATGCAACGGCTGTTGGAGATAGAGCTGCCACGCCATTTACAGGAACAGAACTTCAAGGTATTGCACCAACGGTTGCAGGACAAACACAACTACAAAAAGAAGCAACAGCTAGAACAGGTGCAGGACTAGGTGCCTATCAACCATATGTAACACAAGCAGGAACACAGTTAGGTGCAGCACAAACAGGATTAGGAGGTGTAGAAACAGGTCTAGCAGGATTAGCAGGAGCTTATGCAGCTCCAGCAACAGCAGGGATACAACAAGCACAAACAACATTAGGTGGAGTATCACCATATATTGGTGCAGCAGGAACAGGATTAGCAGGAGCTGGAACAACTTTAGGTACAGCAGGACAAGAATTAACAGCAGCTGGAACAGGATTAGGAGCAGCTGGAACACAATTAACGGGAGCACAAACTGCAATGGGTGGAGTTTCTCCATACATAACAGGAGCTGCAGGTTTGACTGGAACGGGAGCAGGAACAGGAGCAGGATCAATTGCTTCTTATATGTCTCCATACCAACAACAAGTTATAGATACATCATTAGCAGAATTTGATAAGCAAGCAGCAATGAGACAACAACAAATTTCAGATGCCGCAGTTGCAATGGGTGGTTTTGGTGGTGGTAGAGAAGGTGTTATGCAATCAGAGTACCAATTAGGATCAGATAAAAACAGAGCTGCACTAGAAGCACAACTACTACAACAAGGATTTAGTCAAGCACAAGCTGCAAGACAGGCAGACCTTGCATCACAACTTGGAATAGGCGGAGCACAACAACAGTATGCTTCAGGTTTAGCAGGTTTAGCTGGACAAAGAGCAGGGTTAGCTGGTCAAGCAGGACAATTTGCTGGAGCTAGAGCAGGATTAGCTGGTCAAGAAGCAGGATTTGCACAACAACAATTAGGATTAGGTGGTGCTCAACAAGCATTAGCAGGAGCACAACTAGGTGCAGGTCAAGCATACTTACAACCAGGACAATTTGCATCTGGTGTTCTAGGCCAACAAGCAGGAGCAGCTGGTCAAAGAGCAGCACTTGCACAATCACAACTAGGTGCAGGTCAAGCATTACAAGGAATGCAAGGTCAAGATATTGCAAGAGCAGGATCAGTGGGCGCAGCAGATCAAGCTTACGCACAAGCTAGAGAAGACGCTAAGAGAGAAGCAAATAGAATGGCATTGTACGAGCCATATGAAAGAATCGGATGGCTTGGTCAAGGCTTAATGGGAATGATGGGAGGAATGGCTCCACAGTATTCATTCTCTCAACAACCAAACCCTAGTCCATTAGCGCAAGCTCTTGGAATAGCAGCAACAGGAGCGGGAGCTTATAAGGCTTTTGGCGGCAGTTAATGAATAGAACTTTAAGAAGACCAATGTTTAGAATGGGTGGCTCTGCAGGTGAAGGTATTACTTCAGGATTAGCACCAAGACAAGGGTATCAAACAGCTGGATCGGTTAAACCAATAGATTTTCCAGGAACTGACGCAGAGTGGCAAGCTCAACAACAAAGATTAAAGGAGCTTGGTATTATAGATGCACAAGGAAATAGAGTAGGCGGTCCTAAAAAACAAAGTCTTGGTTCAGGTCAACCAGGTGGTACTTTTGTAGGTGGCGGTGCAGGTAGTACTATAGGTGGTGATATGAGTGGAGGTGCTCAAAGTAAATGGGCAGAGAGAATGAAAATTCTTGACACTATGTACCCAAGACAAAAAACAGATAGTATGGCTGGTGCTAACTTCCTAATGAACTGGGGAGTAGATCTAGCATCAAGACCAAGATCAGGAAACATATTTCAACAAGCTGCAACATCAGGTAAAGAACCTTTACTTAGATTCCAAGAAGAAAAATTAATGGAACAAGCTGCAGCAGCAAAAGAAACATCTGAAGACAGAGCTTTACTTGCTAAGATGCTTGAAGGAGTGGATGATGATAAGTTATCTGCTTTAATGAAAGATGTACAAGCTGGTGTGGACGCTGGTCTTTGGACTGAACAAGAAGGTATTAAAAAATTATTACAGAAAAAAGTATATGGTGTATTGGATGAACCAGGTGAAGCTGAGAATGCAAGAATCAGAGAACTTGAATTAATGATTTCAAGAGATCAAGAAGTTCCTGCAGGTGCAATTAGAGCTGTAGCTGAACACATATATAAAATAGAAACAGGTGCATATCCTGAAGATATTCAAACAGATTTAAATAGAACAAAAACTTATATTAAACCAACCCACATAGTAGGTAGAAAAAAAGATGCTGATGGTAGTATCATTGAACTAATCATAGATGCAAAATATAAAAACACTTATACAAGAGGACAAATATATTTTGATCCAGGAACTGGAGAACTTTACTCTAACCAAGGCAAAGAAGGTGAAGCGCCAAGATTTGTATTAGTTGTACCAGATAAGAAGTAAGGAGGAACCATGGTATGGGCATTTGATCCTCGTAATCTTATAGAAGAAGAGAAGAAGAAAGAGGAAAACAAAGTCAAAGAAGTTCTATCCGATCAGGAAGAATTTGATAAAAAAGTTGAGGAAGAAAACGCAAAAGCAGAAAAGCTAAAAGATGTAGAAGAAAAGAAAGGTACAGTTGCAACAGCTTTTGAAGAGATAAAAGATATTTTAAAAGAAGTAAACTATGCTAAAAAGTATGGTGGTAAGAAATACTTAGAAGCAAAGAAAGAAGAAGATCCAGACCACCCTTTATTTGATACTCCAACAGAAAAGATTAAAGATATTAAAGAGAAGTTTAGTAATCTTGGTTCTGCTATTCAAACAGAATTTTCAGGGGAAGCTCAAGCATATACACTAGCTGAATCACAAGGTGACAAAGAAGAAAAAGAAGAAGTAGAAGAAAAACCAAGTATTTTTGATGATCCAAATCTTAATGATGTTGGTATTGGTCAAGCTGTTATGTCTTCTATTATATCTGGTGGTATTAAAGTTGGTGCAGGATTCTTTCAGTTTGGTGCCATGGTCAAAGATGCTTTTGCCGAAGATGGTATACCTATAAACGAGAGTAATCTAGCAAAATTTAATGAGATATTTGAAAATAGTTACATTGGACAACTAGGAAAACATTCTGAAGAGATAGCTAGAGAACGTGCTATTGGTAGATTAACTGAATTAGGTGTTCAATTATATGGTGGTTGGCAGACTGGTGGTAAACTTGCCATAGGTGTTGCTAACAAAATGACAGGAATTTTTAATAAAGCAGTACAAGCTTATAAAAAAGGAAAATATATTAAAGCAACAGGGAACACGAACCTTTACAAAGCAGCTAAAGAAGTAGAAAAATTAAATACATTATCAGGCACACAAAAATTTGTAGGTACTATGGTTGGAGGAGGCCTTGGAACAGCTGCTGTTATTTATAAAGCAGAAGACGTAGGTACCATAGGAGATATTTTCTTTAACGATGCTGAATGGTCTGCGATGCAAAGAGTAAAAGGTAAAGACGCTAAAGCTGATGCTATGAGACAGCTATATAATAAGTTAAAATTAGGTGGTGAATTAGCAGTGCCCATCATTCCAATCATAGTAGGTGGTGGTAGAATTGGAAAATTAATTGCGCAGAAAAGCAAGGACCTTGCTTATAGTGGTACTAAGTTTGAACAGTTTGTTGAAAAATATATCAGTAAACCTTTTAGAGCTAGAGGAGGATTTGAAGCTCAACAGTTTAGAGCTATTCAAAAACTGGAAGGAGCTAAAGATGCTGGTAGAAAAATAGCAGAAGATTATTTAAAAAGATTTGACAGAATTATACATTTTATTGAAAAGAACGCACTACCTGCATCCAGAGCTTCTGGACTCACAGATACTCTCGCTGAAACTCTTGTTAAATTTATTAATAAAGGAAAGTTTGCAACTAAAGGAGATAAAATAATACCTCAAGGTTATAGTGTTAAAGATACCAATTCCTTCATGAAGACTATGACAAAAGATCTTAAGATACCAGAGGAAAATGCTGTAGCTTTAATGGATGAATTTTTTAATGTTCAAAATACATGGGCTGACTTTATGAATATTATATATAAAGGTAAAAATGTAAATGTACCTAAGACTGAGTTTACAAAAATAATGAGTGACAGAATTAAGAATAGTTTAAGTACAGAATTTAAAATATTTAGAGATGGATCTGTTAGACCTATTGATGGTTATGCTGTATCTTCTAGTATTAAAAATGAAGTAGCTCAAGTATTTATCAGAGCTGCAAAAGAAAATGGAAAAACTTTGTCTAAAGAAGAAGCTTTAGCCACAGTAAATGATATTATTAAAAATGTACGTCTAGATGAAGTTACAAAAATGCCTATATTTAAATTTGGTACTAGAAAAATTGATCCTTTAAATGAAAAAGCAGTAGTTAGAAAAAATATTGGTGAGAATATAACTGATGGTGTATTCAAACCAGACAAGACAGGTGGATTAATTAAAACTCTAAAAGATTTAGAAGCATTTAAAAAACTATTTGGTAATTATCAAAACGCTGAAAGTATTATAGCAAATGTAACTCATGACCTTGCAGAAATAACCGCAAGAGATGGTTTCTATAATTTTATTAAACAAACATCTAAAGATATGATTGCTAATGGTGAAAGAGGAATTGTCTACAATTCATACGATGAAGCCGTACAGGCTTTTCCTAATAGAAAAATTATAGATGCAGCAGAAGGTTTAAATTTACCTAGTGGACTAGGTAAAGAAGCATACACTCCACCTATAAATACTATGTTTACTACTGAAGAAATTGCACAAGGATTAATCAATGGATCTAAAGATGCGTTAGGTCCTATAACTAAGAGTGCTTTGTATCAATGGGGTATATTAATACCAAAAGGTTTAGTACAAGCTGGTAAAACAGTTGGTGGTCCTTTTACTCATGCTAGAAACTTTTCATCAGGAGCTGTCACTACAGTTTACTTAGGCAACATTGCTATTCCTCCATCAGAAATTGCCAAAGCTTGGAGAACAGCTTGGAGAACTATACAACCACAAGTCATTTCAAAAAATAGACCAGGTTTAAATATAAAACCATCTAAAGATGGTGTTGGTAGGGCTAGAATGCATGGGGAAAATGCAGATCCAAATAAATTTGTCGGTGGTAAAGAGTTTATAGAAGAAGGAGGACAAAGTTTATATAGATTTTTATTAGAAGAAGGTATGGTTAACTCTAGTGCAAGAGCTAGAGAAGTAGAAATGTTGATTGCAGACTCAGCTAAAACAGGATTCTTACAAAAAGTTTGGAAAAAATTAGGGAATAAGACACAAGGATTTGTAAAAGGTGCACAAGAATTCTATGTAGCTGAAGATGATATTTGGAAAATATTTAATTTCGCTGGTGAGTCTTACAGAATTAGAAAAGCATATGAGAATGCAATTAAAAAGGGTCTTATAAAATTAAAAGATGTTCCTGGTGGAAGTTTAGATTCAATTGAAATATTAAGAATGGCTACTAAAAAAGTTAGAGATATGCTTCCTAACTATAACTACGTATCTCCTTTTGTAAAAGGAATGAGAAAATCTCCTCTAGGAAATTTCGTAGGCTGGACATCAGAACAGCTTAGAACGTTTCCAAATGCATTAAAGACGGCAATTGATGAAACAAGAGATCCTATTTTTAGAACGATGGGTATTCAAAGGTTAGCTGGTATGGCTACTACACTAGCAACTATACCACCACTGGCTGTATGGGGTTTCATGCAAGCGTATGGATTTACAGAAAAGAAACTAGATGCATTAAGAGAATTCTTACCATCATTCTCTAAGAGAAGTACTATCCTACCTATCTATGAGAATGGGGAATACAAATATATAGATTTTAGTAGAGGTTTCTTCTATGAAACTATCTCATCTATACCTCAAGAAATATTTGCACACATTGAAATGAACCCTGACAGACCTATACTACCTTTACTTTATGAAGGTATGGGCCATGCTACTGCTAAAATAATGGAGCCTTTTATAGGAGAATCTATTTGGATAGGTGGTTGGTTAGATATTTTTGCTAGAGGTGGAGAAGATAGAGAAGGAAGAAGAGTTTGGAATACAGAAGATGATCCAGGAGACAAGGTTGTTAAAACAATGCAACACTTATCTGAATTATATTCAGTTGGATCAGCTCTTCAAGTAAAAAGAGTTATAGCATCCCTTGCAGGAAATACTATTGATGGTGTTGAGTATGAATTACCAGATGAATTACTTGGGTTACTTGGTTTTAGAGTAGCACCAATGGACATTGAAAGATCTATGAACTTTAAAGTAGCTGACTTTTTGGGTAAAGAAGCTAATCAAAGAAAAATAATGTATGAGAAAACAAGAACAGGAGATCCTGTACCTGGTAACAAATTAATTACACAAATGATTGATGCTAATCAAAAAAGATATGAAATGTTTAACTCTATGAGAAGAACAATTGATGCAGCTTTATTTTTAGGCATACCTGAAGAAACAATTAGAGATGCATTTGATAGAAGAGGTAGAAAAAAAGTTTTTGATAAAATTATGGACAACGAATGGTACTCAGTAGGAGTAGGTAGTGGTGCTGAAAGAGCTTTTAAATATTATTCAGAGAAGTTTGATATACCTACAACACTAGATGACTACACTAAAGATACAATAAAAGATCTTCAAGATCTTATGGATGATCAACCACTTAATCAACTTTGGGATATAAAAGCAAAAGATTGGTTAAGCAGTGACAAGCCAACAGTATTACCAGAAGGGTTTGAACCTGTTGGTTCTTTGCCACCAACACCAATGCCTGATGCAAAAATGGTAGCAAACGCGTCACAAATTAATCAACAAGGTGGGTTGACACAGACGGAAGCTGCCTTATTATCACCCAGCGAACAAGTAATTGCGAGGAGAACATAATGGCTAAACAAAATGCCTTACAACGAATAGATTCACATGAGAAGTTGTGCAGGATTATGCAAAGAGAAACACATAAAAAAATTCATTCAATAGAAGAACGAGTAAAAAGACTTGAGAAAATATTGATAGCATGTTCTGGAGCATTGATTGCTGGCATGGCTTTTTTAATATATAGTTTAATTAATCACTTGGCTTTATAAAATGGCATTAAAAATTTCAGAAGAAGCAGCAGTACAAATGCCTATGAAGACGGTAGCCAGCCTCATCGCGCTGGTTGCGATCGGGACCTGGGCTTACTTCGGAGTTATTGAAACTCAAAACAGACTTCAAACTCAAGTAGAGTTAATGTCTAAAGATTTAATTGAGAATACAGCTTTTAGAATAGGATGGCCACGTGGAACTTTAGGAAGTTTACCCGCAGATTCTGAGCAGTTCATGTTAATCGAGGAGCTATATAAGCAGGTAGAAAAATTGCAGATACAACAAGAGTCTGGAATGCATAATAAAGTTAATATAGAATTTATATCTAAACAATTAGAAAAAGCTTTACTTGATATTGAAGCATTAAAAGATAAAGCTAGAGATCAACATTATAAAAACGGGAGTAATTGAAAAAATGGAAGAAATGGTAATAGCATTGTTGATGATAGTCAACCAAGAAATCAAGGAGCACAGAATACAACCCTCGATGTCTGCCTGTCTGAAGGGTAAGAGAATTGCCATGCGTACAAATACAGGAAGTAATGTACAGTACCAGTGTCTTAAGTCGATGGCTGAAACAGAGATTTATTTAGGTGAAAAAAGTATAAAAAAGCTTATACTAAATTAGGAGAAAAATCATGCAGCTTAGTAAACACTTCAAACTTGAAGAGATGACCAAATCAATGACCGCTGTCCGTAAGGGCATCGATAACTCACCTGGATCAGGTGATATTAAAAACTTAGAAAACGTGTGCTATGAAATACTAGAACCAACTCGTGCACACTTTGACAAGCCTATAACGGTGACCTCCGGCTACCGTAGCGAGGCGCTGTGTGAAGCGATCGGCAGCAAAAAGACGTCGCAGCATGCAAAAGGCCAGGCGGTTGACTTTGAAATAGCTGGTGTTCCAAATATTAAGATAGCTTATTGGCTACGAAACAACGTAGATTTTGATCAATTAATTTTAGAATTCTACAATCCTAACGATCCAGCTGGTGGCTGGGTGCACGTCAGTTATAATGAATCTGGCGCTAACAGAAAACAAGTACTAACATATGATGGGAAAAGCTATGAAAATGGTCTCCCAGATATGAAATGGAAAGGGGGAAAAGTAGTAGGATGAGATCAATTTTAAAAAGAATAAGAAGTTTTGTTAACAGTCATCACGGGTATATTTTATTAGGAATCCTTGTTGTAATTTATCTAAAATAGTATATATAAGTCTTAAGAGTGCTTTAGGAAGGCTCTTAATTATTAACTGTCTAAACAAGGAGGTTACTATGACTGATCTAATAAACTTAAATAATTTCCTAAACAACGCAATTGGTTTCGAGAATTTCTTCCATAGATTTCATCGATTACCAAACATAAACGCAGGCTTTCCGCATTATAATATAAAGAAGGCAGGTGAAGATAAATACACATTGGAGATGGCATTAGCTGGCTATAAGAAGTCAGACATTGATGTTCAAGTCCAAGATGGAGTACTATCTATTGAGGGAATGTCTTCTGAAGATAAAGAAGACTTTGTTCATAGAGGTATAGCTAAACGTGCATTTAAAAAACAGCTTCAACTGTCAGAGTATGTTGAATGTAGTGGTGCTAAACTAGAAGATGGAATGTTGAAAGTGGAATTGAAATACAATCCACCAGAAAACAAGAGACCTAAAAAAATAACCATAAAATAGTCAATTTGAAAATTTGCGCGCGCTACGCGTATAGTCCTACGTTTTAGTGGATTATATCCAAGCTTTTAAATCTTCTCCTAATACTTGAGAGGCAACATTGATTTTATCGCGAAGTGCTTTAACAATTTTTTCATCAACTGTGTCTTCTGCAATGATATCAACGTACGTGACATTTTTCTTTTGACCTATTCTATGCGCTCGATCTTCTGATTGAAGCCTTTTCTCTAAATCATAGCCATTAGAGAAATAAATTACAGTGTTGGCTTCGGTAAGTGTTATACCGTAGCCACCTGTCTGTGGTGTTCCAACGATAAATCTACATTTTGGATCATTTTGAAATTTCCGAATATTATCTTGTCTTTCATCTTGAGGCGTGAGCCCATAATAGTCAACCACGGAACTTGGACCATGGACCTTGACAATTTCTCTAATTATATTTGTTATATCATATTGATAATGAGCCCAAATAATTGCTTTTCCTTCCATCTCAGATATTACATTCATCAACTCGTTAAGCCTATTATTATCTATAGGCTGTGTACTACCATCATCTGCGGTAAAATGACCACATGTGATTTGGTGTAATCTCATTAATTGAGTTAGTACAGTCACAGTAGATGTGACTTTACCATTTAAGTGTGCAAGTGCTGTTTGCTTCATCTGAATATAAAGTTTTCTCTGATCTGGTGTTAAAGTAATTTGTCTTTTAGTCCAATTCTTCTCTGGTAAGTCTAAACAATCTTCTTTTAGTACTCTATAAGAAAAAGGTTTTAATTTTTCTGATAACTCACCTAGATTTTTAAACTTATCTACAACTTGTATTGATCTTCCACGAAGATTTAACGTTTTCATAATGGCATATCTCATTCTAAAAGAGTAATAAGACTCATGTTCTAAATGAAATGGGTCTAGAAAATAACATTGACTAAATAAATCTAAAGGATTTTTAGTAACAGGAGAACCTGTCATTATTCTTCTATATTTAGTTTCAGTAGATAATTTAAGAATATTTTTAGTTCTTTTAGCTGAAGGATTTTTAATAGTTGTACTTTCATCAATAGCCATTAATGTATTATGACAAGATATAAATTTATGAGCAAATTCTGTCCCTTTAGTAGTACTAAAAGCTTCTACATTCATAATTAATATATGAAGAGAATCCTCTGGTTCAAATAATTGATCCAATTTTTCTTGTTGAGTTTTAGTAATATTTGCTTGCCACAATATTGACACTTTTTCTATATGATCTGGTAAATGAGTAGGTATCTCTTGTTCATACCAAGTTTTAACAACACCTTTTGGTGCAATAATTAAAACTCCATCTACTTTACCTTTATCATAAAGCATAGCAGCATTATCTATTAATACTTTTGTTTTACCCGTACCCATTTCCATAAAATAGGCATAAGTTTCTTTATTCCACGATTTTTCTAACGCAGTCATTTGATGTGCGTAAGGTTTTGTCTTAAATTTATAATTCATAATTTTTTTCTTTCTATGGGTTGACATATAATCCATGATACCTTATATGTCAAGTCATGAAAGAAAATAAAGTTTATGTAATACAAGAAGTTGCTGGAACTCAATCAGGCTCACCTAAAATTAACATTATGGGTGCTGCTAAATATGGTAAATTTGAATTTTTATTGCCAGAGTTTTCGCAAATAATATTTTCTCCTGGTCCGTTAATTTTTAAATTAAGAAAAGCATTAAGAGATTTTACGACAGAAGATTATTTATTATTAACAGGTGATCCTGCTATTATAGGTGTTGCATGCTCTATAGTTTCTGATATCACAAATGGTAAATACAATTTATTAAAGTGGGATAAACAAGAAAGAAAATATTATCCTATTACAATTAACTTATACGAGAAAGGAAAAATAGATGATTGATTTTGAAAAAGACCAACAAAACACAATGAAGAAAACTGATAATATTCAGTCACTTGCAGATCAAGTAGAAAAATTAGAATCTCTACAAGAGAGACTTGAACTACAAGAGGAAAATATAAAAAATACAAAAAAAGAATTTGAGCATATATCTGGAGAAGTAATTCCAACTATGATGGCTGAGATGGGTTTATCTCATCTTAAACTTATGGATGGATCTTCAGTAGATGTTAAACCAAATTATAGCGCCAACATCACTATAGCAAATAAAGAAGCGGCGTTTAACTGGCTTCGTAATAATGGACTAGGAGATATAATCAAAAACGAGATACTCGTATCTTTTGGTCGCAACGAAGATAACAAGGCAGCTGATTATGCTGCTCTTGCACAAGAGCGTGGGTTTCAACCAACACAAAAGTTGAAGGTTGAGCCCATGACTCTTAAAGCGCTCGTCCGTGAGCGTATTGAGGCAGGTAAAGAAATGCCAACGGAACTTTTCAACGTATTCGTTGGAAATAAAACAACAATAAAAAGGAAACAATAAACATGAACCAAGTACAAAGAAAAGAAGAAGCAGGTGCATTGTCTACGAACATATTCGAAGCTGATGCAAATGCAGGCTCTCAGAATATGACGCAAGAAGATCTTGCATTACCATTTCTGAAAGTTTTAGGACAATTATCTCCAGAAGTTAATAAACAGAATGCTAAGTTTATTAGCGGTGCAGAACCTGGAATGATTGTAAACACAGTGACCAAAGAACTTCATGATGGAGCAAAAGGTATAAATGTTATACCTGTTCATTATGAAAGACAATATGTCGAATGGCAGGACAGAGGTCAAACTGGAAATGCTCCTGTAGCAATCCACAGTGCAGACAGTGATATCGTGAGTACAACTACTCGTGATAAATCTTGGAAGGATAGATTACCTAATGGTAATTATCTGGAAAACACTGCTAATCACTTTGTGATTCTTATGGGTAAAAGTCCATCAACAGCATTGATATCTATGAAGGCTACTCAATTAAAGATTAGTCGTAAATGGAATTCAATCATGATGGGTCTTAAGCTACAAGGTAAGAACGGCTTATTCACACCGCCAACATATAGCCACATTTATAATCTAAAGACTGTTCAGATGTCGAATGACAAAGGAACATGGTTTGGATGGGATGTATCTAAAGTTGGTCCGGTTACAGATAAAGGTGTTTACGCGATTGCTAAAAGCTTTGCTGAAAAAAACAGCAAGGGTGAAGTAAAAGTTAAACACGGATCTGACGAATCAAAGACCGATTCACCATATTAATCATCTAGCGTAAGCTAGATTCCTAGGATTGGGCGTGAAAGCGAGAGTGGAAACGCCCAAGACAAAGTTATGATAGAAGATAGAATAAAAAATTTTAAAAATATATTTAAAGGGTTAGAAAGAGCCCACGGTTGCACTAAAGTAGCTACACCAACAGAAAATGGTGTTAAAGTAAAAGGACAATCATTTGTAGTACGTCAACCAGTAACAGACGAGCTTTGGTTAAAACATTTACAGGGTACACAAAGTTTAGGAATTATTCCAATCAACGAAGATAATAAATGTGTATGGGGATGTGTAGATATAGATTCCTATGCAGGTTTTGATCACAAAAAATTAATAGATAAAATAAAGAATTATAATCTACCATTGGTGGTGTGTAGATCAAAGAGCGGGGGAGCTCATGTCTTTCTGTTTACCATAGAGTCGGTATCAGCAGAAAGAATGAGAGACAAACTGACAGAAATAAAGACACTACTAGGATACGGCGGATCAGAAGTATTTCCAAAACAAATTCAATTAAAATCGCAAGATGACACAGGAAATTTCCTTAACTTACCATACTTTAATGGTGATGATACAACAAGATATGCATTTAAAGCTGATGGTACAGCAGCAAGCTTAGAAGAATTTTATGAGATCTATAATAACGTAAAACAACTAGATGTTGGTCTTATAAAAGTACAGCGGCCTCAGTCAGAATTTTCTGACGGGCCGCCGTGTATAGAATTAATGGCTATAAATAAAATTCCAGAAAATGGTGGACGTAATAATGCAATGTTTCATTTTGGTGTATACGCTAAAAAGAAATGGCCAGCAGAATGGAAAACTAAATTAACAATGTTTAATGCAGATGCAACAACTGTGCCATTAACAGAGAATGAATTAGATATAGTAAAAAGACAACATGAGAAAAAAGATTGGGG